>OGQC01000019.1_pt1 | contig 80421 bp, 107 predicted proteins | sample 1553081 | NCBI WGS metagenome assembly OGQC01 (sample SAMEA2580267, study PRJEB22360) | human gut metagenome | biome: human gut; feature: human-associated habitat; material: faeces | place: Denmark | collected 2008/2010
CCGCCTGCGGAGCGGTTACTGCGGCAGGGGCGTCGCCTTTGGATATTTCCTATGAAGAAATCCCTTTGGAAAAGATAAAAGCGGAAGATACGCTGATCTTATCAGACAGCCCTGAATATGCCCGAAACTACGGAATTCTTGCGGAAGGTACTGTATTGAAGGGGAAAGGCCGGATTTACTATTATCATGTAAATGAGACGGGGAAACCGGCACGTCTTGCGGTTTATGGCGTAAGCGATAAAGGAGAAGAGATCAAAGTCGTCCGTACGCTCCGGGGGGAACCGAGCCGCAGCTACGTGCCTACGGGAAAGACGCTTTCTTTCAGAGAAGTGACGGCTAAACAGCAGCCGCCGCGAAACGTTATGCTGGAGAAAGGAAAGCGGACTATTCTTTTTGAAGATAACGCAAAAGGAATCCGGCAAGATGATTTGGTCAGCGGTATCGTGGAAGTGGAAACGTCGTCGCCCGTTCGATTCGGCGCAGCTATTCTTCCTTATGAAGGCAGTGTGGAAAAGCATCTGGAAAAGGCAAGGTACCTTCCTCCGGACTCCCATGAAATGCGGGGAACATTTCCCATGCACGTTTATTTTGAAAGCGGCGTGTGGGACGCGGAAAAAAACGCAGGAAAAATTGAATTGGGTTCTGCCGAAAGCACAGCATTTTTTCAGGAAGGAAGGGACGAACTTAATTTCATCGGGCGGGAAAATACGGGGAACTACGGTATTACCTGCCATTTGACAATCCACAGCAAAGGGACGGGGAAGTATGATCTCTATCTGAACCCGAACGGAGGTGTTTTTGAAGGGACACTGGAAATCGGGCAGGACCGCAGGCTGCTCCGTATATACCGTACGGAACGCTATGGAACCCGCTGGTTCGGCCATGATACCATTTACGATTATGAGAAGCTGGGAACTTGGGAAGCGGGGAAAGATCTATATATCCGGTTTATCCCGCCGGGTGCCTGCTATTTTCCGATCCGATTATTATTTGTACCGAAGAAATAGGGTGACATGATGAAATTTATCCAATTCCGCATCGGTGATGTCGTACAGATGAAAAAGCAGCATCCCTGCGGTTCTTCCGAATGGGAGGTCCTCCAGCTGGGCAGCGATATGCGTGTCAAATGCCGTGGCTGCGGCCGCATCGTTTTGATTGCGCGTCCGAAGTTCTTAAAAGGTGCGAAGAAAGTATTGAACCGTGATGTCAGCGGGCCGACGGAACTGGTGAGCCGCAAAGAAGAAACGGAGTAAAGAGTATTTCATTTTGAAAAGGGAATGCCTGACTGCCATGGCTGTGGAAATGGTGGACAGCAGCGGCGGTTGGTGCTATAATCAGTAGGCGTAAGCGATAGGAACGACCCGTGAAAACTCTTGACAATAAGGTGGCCTGTATGTATAATAACTCTTGTCACTGATGTGCTGGCGTAGCTCAGTTGGTAGAGCAGCTGATTTGTAATCAGCAGGTCGTAGGTTCGAGTCCTATTGCCAGCTCCATGTGGGCGGATTCCCGAGTGGTTAAAGGGAGCAGACTGTAAATCTGCCGGCTTTGCCTTCATAGGTTCGAATCCTATTCCGCCCACCAATGACGCGGGGTGGAGCAGTTGGTAGCTCGTCGGGCTCATAACCCGAAGGCCGCAGGTTCAAGTCCTGCCCCCGCAACCATGTTTATTATCTTCATTCATATAGATTGCTGATATAGCTCAGTCGGTAGAGCGTATCCTTGGTAAGGATAAGGTCACCAGTTCAATCCTGGTTATCAGCTCCATGGCGGCTTAGCTCAGTTGGCTAGAGCAAGCGGTTCATACCCGCTGTGTCCGGAGTTCAAATCTCTGAGCCGCCACCAGCGTAGAAGATCCTCTGTGTCAGGGGATTTTTTATTTGCTTTTTATGACGTTGTTTAAAAAGAAACATTTCTTGGGGAATCTTTATGGGAATAAGGATACCTTTCGGCGCTTCCTTGTTTCCTGTCGTTTTTATATGTATAATAGGAAAAGCGAAAAATCTTTTTTTTATTGAAGGAGAGAAGATATGGCAAAAGCACATTATGAAAGAACCAAACCGCATGTAAACATCGGTACCATCGGACACGTCGATCACGGTAAAACCACCCTGACCGCGGCCATCACCAAAGTACTGTCTGAAGAAGGCAATGCAAACTTCCTGGACTACGCGTCCATCGATAAAGCGCCGGAAGAAAGAGCGCGCGGTATCACCATCAATACATCCACTGTAGAATATGAAACCGAAAAGCGCCACTACGCACACGTAGACTGCCCCGGGCACGCCGACTATGTAAAGAACATGATCACCGGCGCGGCACAGATGGACGGCGCAATCCTGGTCGTATCCGCGGCAGACGGCCCGATGCCCCAGACCCGTGAACACATCCTTCTTGCCAAGCAGGTAGGCGTACCGGCCATCGTCGTATTCCTGAACAAAGCAGACCAGGTAGATGATCCGGAACTGATCGACCTCGTAGAGATGGAAATCCGCGACCTGCTGTCCTCCTATGACTTCCCCGGCGATGAAGTGCCGATCATCGTAGGATCCGCACTGGGAGCGCTGAACGGAAACCCGGAAGACGAACAGAAAATCCGTGACCTGATGAAAGCCGTAGATGAATACGTACCGACACCGCAGCGTGACACCGACAAACCGTTCCTGATGCCTGTAGAAGACGTATTCACCATCACCGGACGCGGCACCGTAGCGACAGGCAGAGTAGAACGCGGCACCGTCAAAGTAGGGGACGCTGCAGAAATCGTAGGACTGCAGGACGAACCGACCCAGACCGTAATCACCGGCGTAGAAATGTTCAGAAAGACCCTTGACCAGGCCATGGCAGGGGACAACATCGGAGCCCTGCTCCGCGGGATCGACCGTACGGACATTGAAAGAGGACAAGTACTGGCAAAACCGGGAACCGTACACCCGCATACAGAATTCACGGCACAGGTATACGTCCTGACCAAAGACGAAGGCGGCCGCCATACGCCGTTCTTCAATGGATACCGTCCGCAGTTTTTCTTCAGAACGACAGACGTAACAGGCGACATCAACCTGCCGGAAGGGGTAGAGATGTGCATGCCTGGGGACAACATTGAAATGAGCGTAAAACTCATTACCCCGATAGCGATGGAAGAAGGACAGCGTTTCGCAATCCGTGAAGGCGGCAGAACCGTAGGCGCAGGCGTTGTTGCCAAGATTACAAAATAATTTTTAAGACAATATAAAACTCCGACCCATGATATCCATGACAGTCGGAGTTTTATATTGCGCCGGTCGGATAGGAATATTACTTCGGTACAGGTCCGTATTTGTTTTTTGTCTTCTGTCCCGGGATAAAGGCAAGGAGTGTAACGGCGGCAAAAAAGAACATACCGGTGATACGGGTGGCAAGAAGCTCATCGCTAAGGAGTTTGGCGCCGGCCTGGTTGCTTATAAAAAGAAAGCCGAAGAATCCCCAGTAGTATAAATGGGAAAGACCGATATCCGAAAGGCGGCGTATCGCCAGACTGATGAGCGACACGAAACCCAGTGTGCCGAGTACCATGAAAGATAGGATGAATATATTCGCATCGCCTACGAATAATTCAGGGCGTATCCAGGTAAAGGCAAACATGGCTGCTGTCGGAATTCCCACAAGAAGAGCGCGGACAATATATGTTTTTTGTCCGATGCGGCCCACGGGATCTCCGTATTTCTTCCATAGTGTTTTTCTGAACCCGGCATTTTCCATTTCAGCGGAATTTGCCAGCTGCTCTTCATCAATATAAGCTTGTTCAAGAGCCGTGTCCACCAAAATGAGAGAAGCGGAATTTTCATTTACCATGAGAAAGATGGAAGTTGCCGCGTCCGTCCAGAGGAAAACATCTTTCACTTTCACCGGCTTGCCGAAAAGAGAAGTCAGGCGTTTTTTCATTTCTTCTGTAGAAAGGGTAAAATCGGCAAAGAGAAGAGCTGCTTTCCCTTTCACGAAACTGCAGCCGAGAGAAGCGACTTCTTCATCAAAGAGAGAAATCTTTTCTTTCGTAGAAACGGTAAAGTAATCAATATCTTTATCTTCATCACGGCGGGAGAGAGAAAGGGGGAAACGTTTTTCGACGGCTGTCCTGTTTTCTCCGAGACGGAGTCCGCTGATGCGGCGAGGCTTTTTATAAGTGCCGCTTTTTTGGATATATCCGGTAATATCAGGAAACTCGTAAGTAAAATTCATAGAAAGCCTTTCCTTAAATAACGTGCTGATCATTTCCATTATAATATGCAGGTTGCGATTTATGAAGATGGATAAAAAACGTATCATAGAAAATAATAAAATCAGATTTACTTTTTCGAAAAAATACGATATACTATTACTGTTATTTTTATGGCGGTGTAGCCAAGCGGCAAGGCAATGGTCCGCAAGACCTGTATCCCCGTGTTCGAATCCGGGCACCGCCTCCACAGAGGGCAGATTGCAATCGGGCAGTCTGTCTTTTTCTTGTTTGTATTGGCAGATCATATGCTACAATGAAAGAAATATTTCTTTACCGGAGGGTGGAAAATGAAAAAAATTCTGGTCATTACGACCGGCGGAACCATAGCCATGAAAAAAGATAGGGAAACCGGCGGACTGATGCCGGCTGTTTCAGGAAAAGACCTGGCCGCTGCTGTGCCGGGGCTGGCGCATTATGCTGACGTGGACGTGCTGGAATTTTCCAATAAGCCCAGCGGATGGATGACCGCAGCGGATATGTTTGAATTATCGAAACTGATTGACCGTTTGGCGGATACGGATCAAGCGGATGGTTTTGTCATCACCCATGGGACGGACACGCTGGAAGAAACGGCATTCTTTCTTGAGGCTGTACTAAAAACGGAAAAACCTGTCTGTGTCACCGGTGCTATGCGGGGGGCTTCGGATTTGAGCGCTGACGGGCCGGCAAATATTCTTGCCGCAGTTCGCACAGCGGCATCTGGCGAATCCATAGGGAAGGGGGTTACCGTGTGTTTGGGTGACCGCATTTATGCAGCCTGGGACGTGACTAAAGTCCACACCACAAATCCCGATACCTTCCGTGATCTGCATTATGGCTCCATCGGTACGGTATACGGATCCCGGGTGGAATACGGACGCATTCCCGTGAAGCATAAAAAGATTCATACAGATAGAATAGAAGAAGATATTTGGATCATCACCTGCTGGTCAGGGATGGACGGCGGAATCGTTTATGGAGCGGAGGGGAAAGCGGCGGGTCTTGTCATTGACGGGATCGGCTGCGGGAATGTCCCGCCGAAATGCAGGAAAGCGGTTCTCTATCTGCGGGAAAAAGGAATGCCCATCGTCCTGACGACAAGAGTGCCTTCGGGGAGCGTTGAGGAAGAATACAGCTATGAGGGAAGCGCCCTTTCCATGAAAGACAGCGGGATTATCTTAGGCGGCCGCCTGTCTTCGTGGAAAGCAAGATTACTTTTGGCATTGGCAATGGGAAAAACAAAAAATATAGAAGAAATCAAAAGCTGCTTCTTGGGGATCAGGGAAGAATAGAAAACCATTGTGGGACAAGGAATCCTTTCTCAAATCAATCATGGATTGAAAACATTAAAGAAGCTTTTCATAATAATGTGAAGGGCGCTTCCTGCAATTATCTATTCAGAAAATTGATGAAATAATTTTTTGAAAAAATACTTGACAGAGGGAAAGGATTCCCTTATGATATGTCATATCTTTTACAGCAAATAAATGCCATGAACGAGACAAAAAGGTCTGTTGTGAAATTCATGCAGAGAGCCGGTGGATGGTGAAAACCGGAAGAGAACAGCATTCCATATCCCTCGCGAGCACTTTTTCCGAAATGAGTAGGAAAGGGCGTCCATTCACGTTACGAATAGGAAACCTTTAAGAACAAAGTAGGGTGGTACCGCGGAGTTTTCGCCCCTATCTTCAGCATTGGCCGGAGATGGGATTTTTTATTACCTGAATGATTCGGTTTCCATGAGTGAAAAGCGGAGTGGTACCGCGTGTGAGCGCCTCTGCAGGGATAGTCCCTGTGAGGCGTTTTTTGTTTTCTTGCAAGGTGTATGTTTGCCGATTTATTTTGAGAAAAAGAGGGAGACATGATGAAGAAAAATTTTGTAAAGGGAATGGCCACTGTGTTGGCGGCAGCTGCGTTAACCGCTGTTTTTTCAGGCTGCGGCGGAAATAAGAAAGACAATGGCGCGACAGGAAAAACGGCTGATGCATCATCTGTAAAAATCGGATTTATTACGGCCTATACCGGTCCCGGCGCTGCTTACGGTGTGGCTATGAAAGAAGGAGTGGATCTCGCCGTGGAGGAAATTAACAATAATCCGAAAACAAAAGTAAAGATTGATCTGAAAACCTACGATACCAAGCTGGTCAAGGCGGAAGCGATCAATGCCATGAAAAAAGCGATCGAGCAGGATAAGGTTCTTGCCGTAGAAGGCCCGATGACATCGGGAGAAATGTTTGCTGCCGGCCCGATTGCCCAGCAGTCCAAAGTAGTCGCTTTCGGCACAGGCACCACTGCTCCGAAGATTACCGACATCGGTGATTATATTTTCCGTAATGCGATTCCCGGCAAACTGGCAATTCCTGTTACCCTTGAAAAAGCACAGGCGAAGTTAGGATTTAAGAAGGTCGCCGTCATGTATTCCAATAACAACGACCAGATGGTCGGTGAAAATGAAATTTATCAGGAAGTGTTTAAGAAAATGGGCGTGGAAGTCGTCGATACAGAAACCTTTGCTGATAAAGATACCGACTTCTCCGCGCAGCTCACAAAAATCCAGGCATCCAATCCGGATGTCATCGCGATTGCCGGTCTTTACCAGGAAGGCTCTCTCATTGTAAAGAAAGCCCGTGAAATGGGAATGACCCAGCCGATTATCGGCAATAACGGCTTCAACAGCCCGGCATACATTACCCAGGCAGGGGCCGCAGCTGACGGCACGCTCGTAGCCACTCCGTGGAATGCGGACCGCCAGACGGAAAAAGCACAGGCTTTCCGCAAAGCGTTTGTAGCAAAGTACAACCATGAACCGGACCAGTTCGCCGCCCAGGCTTATGACGCGATGTACCTGATTCATCAGGCGGTGGAACAGTCGGGAACCACGACAGACCGCAAGAAGTTCCGTGATACCCTGGCACAGATCAAAGGCTTTGAAGGAGCGACGGGCAAGTTTGAATTTGATGCGAACCGCGATCCGAAAATGGATCTTGACGTACTGCAGGTGAAAGAGGGCAAGTGGGTTCCTTTTGCCTGATCTGTACCGGCCGGTTGGATATATTTATTGGTAAATATTATTATCATTGATAAGAAAAAGGATCGTGTCCGTAACGGCGCGGTCCTTTTGCGTGGGGATTTTCTTTTAAAAAGTAAAGACGCCCTCATGCAAAGAGCGCCGGATATTTAACGGAGAAATAATTCGTAGACCACCTTGGCGAAAAAGACGGTAAGGACGATGATGATGACAGGCTTTACATTTTGCGTGCCCCCTTTTTCAAAGTAGCGGGCGCCGAAATAATTGCCTGCCATATTGAACAGCCCTGCCACAAGACCGAGGGAGAGAAGGACGACGTCATTTGCAAGAAAGACGAACAGCGCGGCAAGGTTTGTCGTGCTGTTGATAACTTTCGTGATGCCGTTCGCCTCTTTCAGGCGGACATGGGCGACACCCATAAGGAGAAGGATGAGGAATGTTCCCGTGCCCGGGCCGTAAAAACCGTCATAAATGCCAATGACAAACGCCATGGTGCAGCTGAGAAGCACTGTTTTTTGGAAAGGGAAAGGCTCTTTTTCTGCCATGGATTTCTTTCGTGTCACATAGAAAGCGGTGACGGGAAGAATGAAAAGCATGGCAGTCATGAATATACGGGCGTCAAGAATAAGAGCGATATGGGCACCCAGCGATGATCCTGCAAAAGCAAAAATGACTCCTGCCAATGCGGGCTTCCACGGGATGAGCCCGTCTTTTGCGAATTTTCCCGTGGTGAGAAGGGTTCCCATACAGGAGCTGAGCTTATTTGTGGCAATGGAATTGTGTACGGGGATCCCCGCGATGATATAGGCAGGGAGGGAAATCAGTCCGCCTCCGCCTGCTACGGCGTCGACGAATCCCGCAAGGAATACGAGGGGGCAGATGATGATATAGGGAAGCAGATCCATAAAAACCTTCCATAAGTGAAATATAGTTTATTCTATCACAGAGAAAGGAAACAGGATACAAACATCTTCCTGTGAAAGAAGATCAGGTCCGGTTTGTACTGCGGAAAGGGCAGCTTTCCAGATGGTCATTGATAATGCCTGCCGCCTGGAGAAAAGAATAAATAATCACGGGACCGGCGAAAGTGCAGCCCCGCTTTTTTAAATCAGCGCTTATTTTTTCTGATAAAGGAGAACTGGCAGGCAAATCATCGTTATCCTGCAGATAATGAACAATGATTTTATTTTCTGTAAAATGCCAGAGGTAACGGGAAAAACTGCCCCACTCTTTTTGTATGGCGAGGACGGCGCGAGCATTTTGGCGGACAGAGTTTATTTTTCGTCTGTTTCGTATGACAGGCGCCGTTCTTCCGATTTCTTCCATCTCCTCATCCGTCATGCCGGCACAGCGGGAAATATCAAAATGGAAAAATGTTTTTCTGTATCCTTCCCGCCGTTTCAAAATCGTAGACCAGGAAAGCCCCGCCTGGGCACCTTCCAGGACCAGCATCTCAAAAAGGTAAGTATCATCATGATGGGGACGGCACCATTCTTCATCATGATAAGTCTTTAAAAACTCGTCTTTTAAAGCCCATGGACAAATCATTCTGCTCCTCCTTGTGTTTTCTGCTGTTATTGAAACAGAACCGGATCTTTGCCGGAACGGGGATAGATATTTTCAATTATACCAAAGGGGAAAAGCATTTTTATGTTTGCCTGTATATATTAGAATAAAAGAAATACAGTCATGAGGAATAGAGGAATGTTTTTCAGAGAAAATCCTTTTTACCTGCTCGGTGTCCACAGCAGGGACACGGCGGAAACGATCCGCACGGCATCTTTGGAAAAGCAGGGCGCTGCGAAAAGCAGGGAAGAAAAGCATATGTACCAGCTGGCGGAAGAGCGTCTGCTTCATGAGAGTTCACGATTTCGGGCGGAATTATCCTGGCTTTGCGGTATGGGTAAAGAACGTGCCTACTCATTGATTGACGGGAGAAGAAGCATGGAAATTCGGAAAAATCTGCCGCCGTCACTGCGCCTATTTCTTGCGGTTCATGATCTGTATAACGGTGAGGAGGACGCTCTTTCCATCATGGAAACGATTACCCGGTTGTATCCCGCCTGCGATACGAACGAAGTCCTGGCGCGCATAGAGGCGGATTGGAAGACAGGCAGGTTTCCGCCGATTAAAGAGATGTTTCTTTTGGACATCCGGAAAGAAGAACTTTTATGGGAAATAGGGGTGGCTGCCGGTCGGCTGGATACAGAAAAGCTTGGCCGATTTCTGACAGTTCTCGGCAAAGCGGATGTGCCCTGCAGTATGGCGCTGGCCCGTTTTCTTTCCCTGTATGAAGAAAAGACGAAGGCAGAAGTGGCGGCGCTTTCTCGGGATTTAAGATATGCTCTTCGGCTGGCGGAAATGTATCCTCTGCAAGGACTTTTATTGACGGAAGAAAAAATGAAAGTCTACGGGAAAGCAGTTTCTCCTTTTTATGCCATGCTTCACTATGAAGGACTTCCCGATGCAGTGGAAATATTTTTTGAGGAATATGTCAATGAAGCGTTCTTCTTTCATAAAAAAGGAGAAAAGGAAACCGCTTTGGCACTGCTCGGCTGTTTTCTTGACAATGTCTGCGGAAACAGCAGGCATATAGAAAAGGTAAAAAGATGGAAAATCATGATGTCTGAAGACCGGCTGACGAAACCGCTCCCTTATCCGAAGCGGAAACTTGGGAGAACAACCGCTGTGCCGAAAACCGTTGATCGCATCCCTGCTGTAACATTGCCGCGGCAGTCCGGAGGGACTTTTTATGTATGCCTGTCCGGCTTTCTGACAGCGGCAGTACTGTGCAGGTATTTCTTTTTATGAGAACAAAATAAAAAGCAGGGGGGATTACTCCTTCTGCTTTTTCAATGGTGTGCTCTTTGCGGCAGGCATTCATTTCAATTCAATTCAATTTATAATGCTTTCATGATGGTACCGCCGCCGAGCAGACGGTCTTCTTCATAAAAGACGACGGACTGGCCGGGGGTAATTGCCCGCTGCGGCTCATCAAATTTCACGACGGCCCTGCCGTGATCGTCCAGAGTCACGGTGCAGTCATAGACACGGATACCGTAACGTATTTTAGCCAGGCACCGGAACTGCTGCGAGGGCGGTGTGCCATCGGTGAAGTCCAGCTCGTTTGCCAGAAGGCCGGAACGGAAAAGGTCATCATTGGAACCGACGATGACCCGGTTCTTTCCCGCATGAAGGGAAACAACATAAAGCGGCGTCCGTGCCGCGATTCCCAGTCCTTTCCGCTGGCCGATGGTATAAAAAGGGAGTCCCTTATGCCTTCCGAGAATACGTCCCTTTGTGTCTGTGATATTTCCCGGGCGGAACGCTTCAGGCGCATGATTCTGTAAAAATTCGGCATACGATTTTTCACTGGTCAGGAAACAGATATCCTGCGATTCTGCTTTGTTATAAGTAGGGAGTCCTTTTTCTTCAGATATACGGCGGGTATCTTTTTTATACATGCGGCCGAGGGGGAAAAGGATATGGGCAAGCTGGTCCTGTGTCAGGTGGTACATCATGTAGGATTGGTCTTTGGCGATATCCGCGGCCTTTTCTACCTGGTACTTTCCGCGGGTACCGTCATAAGTGATCCGCGCATAATGTCCCGTGGCGAAGTAAGGACAATCAAAGTAAGCACGGACGGTGTCATAAAAAAAACCGAACTTAATTTTAAAATCGCACATCATACAGGGATTCGGCGTGATGCCGTTTTTGTAAGAATCCACAAAATAGGACAGCACTACGTCCTGATACATTTTCCGTACATCAATGACCTTGTGGGGGATACCGAGGAAGTCAGCCATTTCCTGCGCCTCTGTTAAATCCTGCCCGTCAAACTGATTCATAGTGGCGCCGTACACATCGTACCCCGCCTCCTGCAGCAGGCGCGCCGTCAATGTACTGTCGACACCGCCGGACATGGCGACAACGACTTTCTTTTTTTCTGTCATGGAGGAATCCTTTCTGCAGGCATTTCCTTTTGAAATACCCAAACCATCATTCGCAGGAAATATCCTGTCAATCTCAGCGGAGTGAAAGTCCGAAGGAATGCATACATTATAGCACAGCGGGCAAACGTCAATGCCTGCAGGAAAGGATATCGGAGTTCATAATCTGTTGGCTGTGAGTTGGTAACCGGTAGCCGGCTGACAGAAGTTGTCCGCGGTATTCCGAGACCGGCAGCTATTTTTGTTTTTTATAAAACGGTGTGGTGTAATTATTATTTTCCCTTGAAGTCCGCGGGGCGTTTTTCAAGGAATGCTGTAATTCCCTCTTTGAAATCTTCGCTTGACGAGCACTGGCCAAGATAAATTTCTTCTGCCGCCATAAAGGTTTCAAAATCTTTGTACATGCTTTCAAACATCAGTTTCTTCATGTTTCTGTATGCCAGGGCGGGACCCTTTGTCAGTTTTTTTGCGAAAGCCATCGTTTTCGGAAGGAGGTCTTCTTTTGCAGTTATTTCCTTGATGAGGCCGATTTGGAATGCTTCTTTTACATCAACGGGACGGCCTGTGACGAACATGTCAAAGGCGCGGTGTGTGCCGATCATGCGGGGGAGCATGTATACGCCGCCGGTGTCGGGGCAGAGGCCGATGCCTACAAAGGCCTGAAGGAATTTAGCATTGTCTGCGGCAAAAATGAAATCACACCCGAAAGCAAGGTTTGCACCGCCGCCTGCCGCTGCTCCCGCTACGGCACAGATAACGATTTTCGACATTTTTTTTATGTATAAAACGATTTCAGATAATTTTTTAGCCAGGGGCCCCATGGATTCTTTGGCGAAGTCCGGCTCCTCACAGTGGGCTTTCATATAGCGGATATCGCCGCCGCCGCAAAATGCACGGCCTGCGCCTGTGATGACAACGACCTTTACATCGGGAGCCGTTTCCGCTTTTTTGAGGGCGTCTTCCAGTTCGAGAGACATGTTCATGTCGAGAGCATTCAGCGTGGGCGCATAATCGAGGGTAATGACAGCAATTCCTTCTGTCTGTTCCAGTCTGATCATTTTGTAATCCATGAGAACCTCCTTATATTTCTAAAACAAATATATGTTATTTTTATTATAACACTAAAAATAAGGGCTGCCGGGATGTATCAGCACAGGAGGCATATATATAGAAAGCAAAGAAGTAATTACAAAAACAGAGAAAATAGAAATCGGACAGTATACTGTGAAACTTTATATTCCTGAAGCGGCGGATGCAGTTTTTCAGACGGGTAATATTCTTATTACAGGAGATTGATCAACAGAAAACTCTTACTCAACCGGATAAGGGCTTTTATTTTGGAGAAAGATCTTTTAAATGATGTGAATTAGTCATGGAAAAATGATTTCATATGACAAATAAATATTTGATATTTAAGAATAATAATATATACTTTAAGTCGTATTATTGATGAATAAATGTATATTATTGAGGGGGCTTTTTACTTATGGAAATGGTATTGGGATTTGCAGTATTGCTTGTTTGTCTGTTCCTCGGCATACGGCACGGGGGGATTGGGCTGGCTGTTATCAGCGGTATCGGCCTTATGCTGTATACTTTTGTATTTCACTACAAACCGGGCACACCACCCATCGGCGTAATGCTCACTATCCTGGCAGTTGTAACCTGCGCGGGGTTTTTGCAGACTTCCGGCGGTCTTACGGTCATGCTGAAGTATGCGGAAAAATTTCTCCGCAATAATCCGAAGCACATTACTATTCTTGCTCCGGTGACTACATGGTTCCTTACCGTTTTATGCGGTACGGGTCATGTCGTTTATACGATGTTCCCGATCATTTACGATATTTCTATTAAGCAGAATATCCGTCCGGAACGTCCGATGGCGGTTTCTTCGGTCGCGTCCCAGATGGGGGTTTCCGCTTCTCCCGTTTCCGTTGCTGTTGTTTCCATTGTCGGATTCATGGCGGCTGCAGGGCAGAATTATTCACTGCTCCAGATTTTGTCCATCTCCGTTCCTGCTACGCTTTTTGGTGTTCTCTGCGCGGCTTTTTACAGTTACAGACGCGGCAGGGATTTGGAAAAAGACGAAGCATTCCAGGAAATGATAAAGGATCCTGAACAAAAAGAGTATATCTACGGTGACAATGAAACTTTGCAGGGGCGTGAACTGCCGTCTTCCTATTATCATGCGACGGGGATTTTCCTCATAGGAATTATCTGCATTGCCATCCTTGGCAACTTCCCGGATTTGCTCCCGCATTTCCCGAATGCGAAGGGAAAGATGGCTGCTATCTCTATGACTACCGTTATCCAGATGGTGATGCTTTTTGTTTCCGCCCTCATTCTCTTTGCCTGCAAAACGAAAGCGAAGGAAGTGGGGAACAGCCAGGTATTCCGCGCGGGTATTGTGGCTCTTGTTTCCGTTTACGGTGTTGCATGGATGGCTGATACTTACTTTGCAAGCCACATGGGTGTTCTGAAAACATTCCTCGGTTCCGTGGTGACCCAGCACCCCTGGACGTACGGCCTGGTTCTGTTCTTTACTTCCAAACTTGTAAATTCGCAGGGGGCGGCGGTTGCTATCGTTATGCCTATGGCGCTTGGTCTGGGCATGGATCCGGTCATGGTTATGTCTTTCCTTCCTGCATGCTACGGCTATTTCTTCCTGCCGACGTATCCGTCCGACTTGGCATGTATCGGCTTTGACCGTTCGGGTACGACAAGAATCGGGAAGTTCGTTTTGAACCACAGTTTCATGCTCCCCGGACTGATTGGCGTTATCTGCGCCTGCGGCATGAGCTTCGTCATTGCCCACGCCATTCTGTAATAAACGATTAAAAAACCATTTCTTTCCTGTATAGGGAGAAATGGTTTTTGTATTGGATTTATTTCAGCCATAAATTCATGGCTGCCTTTGCGGCGTCTTCCGGAGAGATATATCCCTGCTGCGCCATAAGTGTGAGAACGACAGTCATGCGCTGTGCTCCTTCTTTCGGATGGTCAATGGGGTCATAGGCGCTGGGGGCTTGGGGGAGTCCTGCAAGCATAGCACATTGGGAAAGATCCAAATCTTTCGGCTCTTTGCCAAAGTATGTGAGGCTCGCTTCTTTGAGCCCATAGGCACCATGGCCGAAGTAAATTGTATTGAGGTAGAGTTCAAGAATCTGGTCTTTCGTGTAATATTTTTCCAGCTGGACGGCAAGAGCGAGTTCTTCCATTTTACGAAGGATGGTCCGGTCATTAGAAAGAAAAATATTTTTTACTGTCTGCTGCGTGATGGTACTGCCGCCTTCCAAGGTATGTCCTGCGAAGTAGTTTGTGACAGCCGCCCTGGTGACGCCGATAGGATCTATGGCGCCGTGCTCGTAGAAGCGGCGGTCCTCGGTGGCGATGATTCCTTTTTTCAGGAGATCAGGGATTTCCTTTTGGGAAATAAACTTATTTCTGTCTACCCGTGCTTCGAGAGATTCTTTAAAATGAAGAATGTTTCCAAGCTTTTCTTTTACCGTGGAAAGAGAAGGGTCCTTTTTGCTGTCTTCCGTGTCCGGTGAAAGAGACGGATTTGATTTCCCCTCTTCCACGGCGGGCGTGGTAATAAGCGTACCGATCCGGCCTGTGGGGTCTTCAAGCCAGGTTTTTTCTGTGCGGCGGGGTTCGGATTTCGATGCTGCCCGCGGCGGGGAAAAATCTTTGACAGAGGAGTTTCCTTCACGGATTCCCCAGTACCCTGCAGCGCAAAGTATAAGTATGAAAAATAAAAGTTTTTTCATTGCCGTTTCCTTATCCAAATACAATATAGTTCTTTCATTCATTCTACCATACGGGAGAGCAAGGAACAGGGGCAGACGGCAAGCTACCTGCGGACTTTATGCGGGGGAATGCATTTTGTGGTATAATTTCTTTGTATGAATATATAGATGAAATAATAAAAGAGTGTAGTGGCAGTTCGTTTTTTGACTGCCGCCTTTTAAGGAGATTTTATGAGCGAAGAAATCCACGAAATACAGGCGCATCATGCCGGTGAAAATGGGAAAAGCGATTACGGCGCGAAGGATATACGCGTGCTGGAAGGTCTGGAAGCGGTTCGTCTCCGTCCGGGAATGTATATCGGTTCCACTTCTGCCCGCGGTCTGCATCATCTGGTGTATGAAGTCGTAGATAACAGTATTGATGAAGCCCTTGCCGGTTTCTGCACCCATATCGAGGTCACTTTGAATGATGACGGGAGCTGTACGATTACCGATAACGGCCGCGGCATACCGACAGGGATCCATGAAACGGGAAAACCGGCGATGGAAGTCGTTCTCACCGTTCTCCATGCGGGCGGTAAATTCGGCGGAGACGGGTATCCGATTTCCGGCGGCCTGCATGGTGTAGGTATTTCCGTTGTTACGGCGCTGTCTGAATGGACGACGGTCACCGTAAAAAGAGAAGGGCATTTCCATGAGATGAAGCTTGCCCGCGGTGTTGTAACCCAGCACATGAAGACTTTTGGGGAGACAACGGAAACAGGGACGCAGGTAACCTTCAAGCCGGACGGAGAAATATTTAAAGAAGGCACCGATTTCGATTATGATACACTGAAAGTCCGTATGCGTGAGCTGGCGTTTTTGAATAAAGGCCTCACCATCACACTGACCGATGTCCGTGACGGTGCGACTCATCAGGATGTATTCTGTTATGCCGGCGGTATTGTGGAATTCATTAAGTTCCTGAATGAAGGAAAAGATCTGGTGGATCCCGGCGTCATTTCTTTCGAGGGAGAAAAAGACCGTGTCATTGTGGATATCGCCATGCAGTACCAGGCGGGATACAGTGAATCCATGTACACCTTTGTCAATAATATCAATACGGTGGAAGGCGGCATGCATCTCACCGGTTTCCGCAATGCGCTGACACGTACTATTAACGATTATGCCCGTTCCAATAATTTGTTGAAGCCTAATGAAGAAAACCTGTCCGGTGATGATGTCCGTGAAGGGCTGACCTGTGTCATTTCCGTCAAGGTTCCGAATCCCCAGTTTGAGGGGCAGACAAAGACGAAGTTAGGCAATCAGGACGTCAAGGGGATTGTGGATACTATTGTTTCCGACGGACTCCGTACCTATCTGGAAGAACATCCGGCGGAAGCCAAAGAAATTATTTCCAAATCCATTACGGCCAATCGCGCGAGAGAAGCGGCACGCCGGGCAAGAGAACTGACACGCCGTAAGAATGCGCTCGAAGTTTCCAGCCTTCCCGGCAAATTGGCCGATTGCTCGGAGAAAGATCCAAAGTTCACGGAAATCTATATCGTCGAAGGTGATTCCGCGGGCGGTTCTGCCAAATCGGGCCGTGATCGGCGTTATCAGGCGATTCTTCCACTCCGCGGCAAAATTTTGAATGTGGAAAAAGCAAGACTGGATAAGGTGCTGAATTCCGATGCCATCCGTACTATGATTACCGCTTTTGGCACAGGGGTGGCGGAAGATTTTGATATTAAAAAACTTCGTTACTATAAAATCATCATCATGACCGATGCCGATGTGGACGGTGCCCATATCCGTACACTGCTTCTGACTTTCTTCTATCGGTACATGAAACCCCTTATTACCGAAGGCCATGTATATATAGCCCAGCCGCCGCTCTACCAGGTGCGTAAAGGACGCCAGAAGTACTATACTTATGATGATGTGGAACAGGATAAATTGTTGAATGAAATCGGCCGTGACGGTTGTGCGATTCAGAGATACAAAGGTCTTGGGGAGATGAACCCTGAACAGCTTTGGGATACCACCATGAACCCGGAGCAGCGTGTCATGCTGAAAGTGGAACTGACTGATGCTGTGGAAGCAGACCGTCTCTTTACCATTCTTATGGGAGACAAAGTGGAGCCTCGTCGTAAGTTTATCGAAGACAATGCAAAGAATGTAAGCAACTTGGATCTGTAAAACCGGATTTATGAAATGAGGCCGTGAGGGAATACCTTGCGGTCTTTTTGCGTTCTTTTATGTATGAACGTATTCAAAAGAGGAGTGGTTCTCAGAAAAAATCTCTTTATATATTAAATAGAAGTATATAAAAGGATAAAGAAATAAATAAAAGTGTTCGATCTTGTCAAAAAGCAAAATATAAAGTGAATGTATCTTAGTTTATAAAAAATTATGGAATTTTAGAGCAAGGTAGTACACACACGGAGGCGTGTTTTTGATATATTCATGAAAATAGATGTGATAAAAACCAGTGCTTATCGGATGAATTGAAAGCTCAGGGATAAAAATAAATTTTTTATAAAATGGTTGCGGCAATGAGAAAATAATAGTATTATTTAAAGGCTGAACGTTTCAGGATGTTTACGAAAAAACGCCTGAACTCCGTTCAAGAAACTATGAAGTGGAAGGTGGCCTGCCATGCAGGGGAATTTCCACGGAGCAGTTCATTCATGAAATGAACGAGGAGGTTAAGTAGTATGTCGAAACAGGAAAAAATCAGAATTCGCCTGAAAGGCTATGATCACAAAGCGATTGATCAGAGTGCGGCGAAAATCGTGGAAACTGCCAAAAGAACAGGATCCACAGTCTCAGGGCCGATTCCGCTCCCTACCGAGAAGAATGTGTATACCATTCTCCGCTCTCCGCATGTCAACAAGGACAGCCGTGAACAGTTTGAAATGCGTATCCACAAGAGGCTGATTGATATCCTTGATCCGTCTAAAAAGACGGCAGACGCGCTGATGAGACTGGAACTTCCGGCCGGCGTCAGCATTGAAATCAAAGTGTAAGGAGGTGCAAAGATGTCTAAAGCTATTTTGGGAACAAAATTAGGAATGTCTCAGGTGTTTGCTGAAAACGGCGACCTCGTTCCGGTTACTGTTGTAGAAGTTCTCCCGAATGTTGTCGCAGGTGTAAAGACTGTTGAGACTGACGGTTACAATGCTGTACAAATCGGATACGGCGCTGTCAAGGAAAAACATTTAACCAGACCGGTTAAGGGGCAGTTTGAAAAAGCCGGTATTGATCCGGTTAAATATCTCCGTGAATACAGGCTGGCTGAAAAGCCGGAATACACGGTGGGCCAAACTCTGGCTGCTGATATCTTCGCTGCTGGCGAATTCGTGGACGTAATCGGCATCAGCAGAGGTAAAGGCTTCGCCGGTACGATTAAGCGTTGGAATCACCAGCGTGGACCTGAAAGCCACGGCTCCAAAAATCATCGCCAGACCGCATCTCTGGGTGCGCGTATGTCCGGCGGCGGCGGAAAGGTGTTCAAAGGCAAAAAAATGCCTGGACAGCTGGGTGGCGATCGCGTGACAGTTCAGAACCTGGAAGTGGTGAGAGTTGACACGGACCGCAGCATTCTGCTGGTTAAAGGCGGGATTCCCGGCGCCAAGGGAAGTCTCGTCATGGTGAAGACTGCAGTTAAGTCTTCCAAATAATATTGTCCGGAACAACAGAAAATTGTTCTTATTGTAAGGAGGAACATCTCAATGCCGAAAGTAACACTGTATAACACTGCCGGCGCGGCAGCCGGTGAGATAGAGCTGAATGACAGCGTATTCGGTGTAGAATACAACGAAGCTGTTATTCACCAGGCAGTGGTGCGTCAGATGGCAAACGAACGCCTCGGCACCCATGCCACAAAGACCAGAGGCCTTGTACGCGGCGGCGGCAGGAAACCCTGGAAGCAGAAAGGCACAGGCCGTGCCAGAGTCGGATCTATCCGCTCCCCATTGTGGGTGGGCGGCGGCACCGTCTTTGGACCGACACCGAGAAGCCATGCGAAAGACATGACAAGAAAAGCACGTCAGCTGGCCGTTAAATCCGCGCTGAGTGAAAAGCTCCGTGCCAACGAATTGATTGTTGTCGATGCAATCAACTTTGATGCGCCGAAGACAAAGGAAGCCGTAAAATTCCTGGCCGCGTTTAATGTTGATGGTAAAGCGCTGATTGTTGATGGAGGCACTGCTTCTGAAAACACCGTACTGAGCGCCCGCAACATTCCTGGGGTAAAAGCATACGCTCCGAGCGGTCTCAATATTTATGATATCGTTCATTACACTAAATTGTTCCTGACACAGGACGCAGTAAAGAAGATTGAGGAGGTACTCGCATAATGGAAGCTCGTGACATCCTCATCCGCCCGATTGTGACGGAAAAATCTACCGCTCTGATGGAACAGGGCAAATATACATTCCGCGTACCGCTTGCTGCTACAAAGATCCAAATCCGCCAGGCGGTGGAACAGATTTTCAAGGTAAAGGTACAGGCTGTGAATACCATGCGTTATGAAGGCAAGTTAAAACGTATGGGCCGCACACAGGGGCGCCGCAGCGATTGGAAGAAGGCAGTCGTTACACTCAAGCCGGGTGAAGCGATTGAACTCTTTGAAGGTTAAGGGAGGAGTAATATAAATGGCTTATAAATCATTTAAACCGTACACCCCCGGACGCCGCCAGATGACCGTATCTACCTTTGAGGAAATTACAACAGATAAACCGGAAAAATCTCTTCTGGCTCCTGTTCACAACCATGGTGGTCGCAATGGCTCCGGCAAGATGACAGTCCGCCATCAGGGCGGTGGTCATAAACGTCAGTACAGAATTATTGATTTCAAGAGAATGAAAGACAATGTTCCGGCTACGGTGGCAACAATTGAATATGATCCGAACCGTACCTGCCGTATCGCGCTCCTGCACTATGCAGACGGTGAAAAGCGCTATATCCTTGCGCCAAAGGGATTGAAGGTAGGGAACATCGTTACCAGCGGTCCGGAATCCGATATTAAAATCGGCAATTGCCTGCCGCTGATCAATATTCCTCTTGGTACTGTGGTACATAATGTGGAACTGAAAATCGGCAAGGGCGGACAGATGGTTCGTTCTGCAGGCGCAAGCGCCCAGCTGATGGCAAAAGAAGGTGACCATGCTCTTCTTCGTCTCCCCAGCGGCGAGCTTCGCAAAGTACACATTCGCTGCCGTGCCACTATCGGGGTCGTTGGTAATGAGGATCATGAAAACATTACCTTGGGCAAAGCAGGAAGAAACCGCTGGCTTGGTGTTCGTCCCGCTAACCGCGGCGTAGTCATGAACCCGAACGATCATCCCCATGGCGGCGGCGAAGGCAAATCTCCTGTCGGACGTAAGCGTCCTGTTACACCGTGGGGTAAGCCTGCATACGGCGTAAAGACCCGCGACAACAAGAAAGCGTCCACTAAACTGATTGTTAAGAGACGCAAGTAAGATAAGGAGGAGTAAAAGTGTCCAGATCCGTAAAAAAAGGTCCGTTTGTCGCATTCTCTCTTTTGAAAAAGATTGATGCCATGAACGCATCGGAAGAAAAGAAAATTATTAAAACCTGGTCTCGTGCTTCTACCATCCTGCCGAGTTTCGTAGGTCATACAATTGCGATTCACGATGGAAGGAAACACGTGCCGGTGTATATCACAGAAGACATGGTTGGCCATAAACTTGGCGAATTTGCTCCGACCCGTACATTTAAGGGTCATAATAAGAGCGATAAATAACAGGGAGGATTAAGATGGAAGTACAGGCTATTGCAAGAAACATCCGCATCTCTCCCCGCAAGGTTCGCATCGTGGCTGACCTCATTCGCGGCAAGAGTGCCGGTGAAGCACTTTCTATTCTGCGCAACACGCCGAAAGCGGCATCTTCTGTCGTCGAAAAGGCGCTGAGAAGTGCTATGGCAAATGCAGAAAACAACAACAATATGAATATTGACAGTCTTTACATTTCTACGATTTTTGTAGATGCAGGTCCGATCATGAAGCGCGTGCACCCACGTTCTCGTGGACAGGCTTTCGGGATTATGAAACGTACCAGCACACTGACGGTAAAGGTTTCTGAAAGAGAATAATCGAAGGAGGGAAACGTTTTGGGTCAGAAAGTTAATCCGCATGGAATGCGTGTAGGCGTGATCAATGACTGGGATTCCAAATGGTTTGCAGAAAAAGATTATGCTGCACTGCTTGTGGAAGACGCGAAAATCCGCCAGTTTTTAAAGAAGCACCTGTTTGTGGCAGGCATTTCCAAGATTGGCATTAAGCGTGTCGGAACAAGAATAAAAATTGCCATTTACACAGCTAAGCCGGGCATGGTCATTGGCCGCGGCGGCACAGGTATTGAGGATATCAAAAAGGCGCTTGCCACTGTTACCGACAAAGAAGTCGATATTGATATCCTTGAAATTAAATCCAAAGATATGAGCGCTATCCTCGTTGGTGAAGATATCGCTTCCCAGCTGGAAAGACGTATCGGTTTCCGCCGTGCTGTTAAGCAGGCTGTCGGCAGAACCATGCGTATGGGGGCTAAGGGAATTAAAGTTACGGTATCCGGTCGTCTCGGCGGTGCTGAAATCGCCCGTAGTGAAAGTTACCGTGAAGGTTCTATTCCGCTGCAGACACTGCGTGCGAATATCGACTATGCGGTAGCTACGGCACACACCACTTATGGTGCTATCGGTATTAAAGTCTGGATTTATAAGGGCGAGCTTGCTCCGGGACAGACTGTCGATGAAAATGAAAATATCCGCACAAGCAAGGATCGCGGAAACCGCCATGAAAACGGCAATAGAAGAGGCGGCCGCAGAGGCGATCGCCGTGAACGCAGACCGAGAAATGAAGAACGTACTGAAAGGAGTGATTCCTGATGTTAATTCCGAAGCGTACAAAGTACCGTAAGCAGTTCCGCGGTCGCATGAAAGGCAGAGCACATCGTGGAAACACTGTAACTTACGGCGAATTCGGTCTGGTAGCAATGGAACCGTCTTGGATTACCAGCCGCCAGATTGAGGCTGCACGTATTGCCATGACACGTTATACCAAACGTGGCGGCAAGGTATGGATTAAGATTTTCCCGGACAAACCGGTAACATCCAAACCGATCGGTACCCGCCAAGGGTCCGGCAAGGGCTCTGTGGAATACTGGGTAGCCGTAGTAAAACCGGGCCGTGTTATGTTTGAAATGGGCGGTATCCCGGCGGAAGCAGCAAAAGAGGCTATGCGTCTTGCAAGCAACAAGCTGCCAATTAAAACAAAATTTGTAGTTAAAGGTCAAGAAGTGGCAGGTGAATAAAATGAAGGTCAATGAAATTCGTAACCTGAGCACTGCCGAAAGAAATGAAAAGGTTGCCGGCTTAAAGGAAGAACTGTTCAACCTTCGTTTTCAACTCGCTACCGGTCAGCTTGAAAACCCGATGCGTATCCATGAGGTAAAGAAGGATATTGCAAGAATCAAGACCGTTCAGCGTGAAGACGAATTGAAGGCTGCCAAAAAGGCATAACGGTTATTCCATAAGGAGGATCTCATGGCAGAAGAAAGAAATCTGCGCAAAGTGCGCCAGGGAATTGTCGTAAGCGACAAGATGGATAAAACTGTCGTAGTTGCTGTCGAACGCAAGGTTCCCCATAAGCTTTACAAAAAAGCTCTTAAATCTACAACCAAGTTCAAAGCGCATGACGAAAACAACGAATGCCGCGTCGGTGACACCGTCCGCATTGTCGAAACCCGCCCGCTGTCCCGTGACAAGCGTTGGAGAGTTGAGAAAATCGTTGCCCGTCAGGATTAATAATATAGTTTTATAGGAGGATTGGCACGATGATTCAGCAGGAAAGCAGACTCAACGTTGCAGATAATACCGGTGCTAAGAACATCCTGGTTATCAAAGTTCTGGGCGGTTCTTTCCGCAGAAGCGGAAATATCGGCGATGTCGTAGTTGCTACAGTCAAAGATGCATCACCCGGTGGCGTTGTAAAGAAGGGCCAGGTAGTTAAGGCTGTTGTGGTTCGTTCGGTAAGCGGTGTGAGCCGTGCGGACGGTTCCCATATCCGCTTCGATGAAAATGCAGCTGTCATTATTAAAGATGACAAGAGCCCGGTAGGAACACGTATTTTTGGACCGGTAGCAAGAGAGCTCCGTGAAAGAGATTTCATGAAGATCATTTCCCTGGCTCCGGAAGTGCTCTGATAGGAGGCAAACATGAGTCAGAAACTGCACGTAAAGACCGGTGACACAGTAGTTGTCATTTCCGGTAAAGATAAAGGCAAGCAGGGCAAGATTACAGCGGCTCTGCCAAAGAAAGGCCGTGTTGTCGTTGAGGGTGTCAATGTTGTTAAGAGACATACCAAGCCGACACAGGCAAATCCTAAGGGCGGAATTATTGAAAAAGAGGCCCCGATCAACGTATCCAAAGTCATGATACTGGATCCGGAAACAAAGAAACCAACCCGCATAAAAAAAGTACAGCAAAAAGATGGTACCTACGTCAGAGCGGCTGTAAAGAGCGGCGCTGTTTTAGACAATGCAAAGTAAGCGGGAAGGGAGGATAACAAGTGTCCAGATTAAATGATTTGTACAAGGGAGAAATCAGAAAATCCCTTCGTGAAAAATTCGGCTACACGAATGAGATGGAAATTCCGAAGCTGGAAAAGATCGTCATTAACATTGGCGTCGGAGAAGCGACGGAGAATTCAAAGGCGGTTGATGCTGCTGCGTCTGATCTTGCGGCTATCACAGGACAGAAGCCTTTGATTTGTAAAGCGCACAGATCTCTGGCGGCATGGAAGATTCGTGAAGGCATGCCTCTTGGCTGCAAAGTAACACTTCGCGGCGAAAGGATGTATGAATTTCTTGATCGCCTGATCAATATTGCACTTCCCCGTGTCCGCGATTTTCGTGGTATCAGTGCACAGAGCTTTGACGGCCGCGGCAATTATGCTTTCGGTGTTAAAGAACAGCTGATTTTCCCCGAAGTTGATTATGAAAAAATCGACAGAATCCGCGGGATGGATATTATCATAGTCACAACGGCTAAAACCGATGAAGAAGCACGTGAAATGCTGAAACAGTTCGGAATGCCGTTTAAGAAGTAAGCAGGAGGACAATATGGCGAAAAAGTCTATGTTGGAACGCGAAAAAAAGAGAGAACTTTGCGCTCAGAAATTTGCAGCTAAACGTCAGGCGTTAAAAGAAGCCGGAGACTATGAAGCACTCAGCAAGCTTCCGCGCAACGCGTCCCCGACACGTCTGCACAACCGTTGCAAACTGACCGGCCGTCCCCACGGCTTTATGCGTAAATTCGGAATCTGCCGTAATCAGTTCCGAGATCTGGCATACCGCGGAGAAGTCCCGGGCGTGAGAAAAGCCAGCTGGTAATCGAGATTTCGGGAGGAGGATTAAATAATGGTAACAACCGATCCGATTGCGGATATGCTTACCCGTATCCGTAATGCGAACGATGCATATCATGAAAAAGTAGATATGCCTGCTTCTAAAATTAAGGCCGCTGTGCTTGAAATTTTGAAGAATGAAGGCTTTATTAAGAATGTTGAACAGATCGAAGTAGAAGGCCATCAGGTATTGCGTGTTGTACTGAAGTACGGTGCAAACCGTGAAAAGGTCATCAAAGGTCTGAAGAGAATTTCCAAGCCGGGCCTGCGTGTATATGCAGGGCATGAAGAACTGCCAAAAGTTCTCGGCGGGCTTGGTATTGCAATTATTTCCACATCCAAGGGCATCAAGACGGACAAGGCTGCTCGTAAAGAGGGTCTTGGCGGCGAAGTCCTTGCATATGTCTGGTAATCCGTTGGAGGTATAACATGTCAAGAATTGGCAAAAAACCGATTGCGGTTCCGGCAGGTGTGGAAGTCAAGATTGATGGACATACTGTCACCGTAAAAGGTCCGAAAGGCACATTAAGCCGTAAATTAAATCCGGCGATCGACGTTAAGGTGGAAGATGGACAGGTTAACGTTATTCGTCCGAACGATGAAAAAGAAAGCCGTTCCCTGCACGGTCTATGCCGCACGCTTGTGAATAATATGGTGGTCGGCGTGACACAGGGGTTTGAAAAGAAATTGGAGATCCAGGGTGTTGGATACAATGCACAGATGCAGGGGCGGAATCTGAAGCTGTCCCTCGGGTTTTCCCATCCGGTTATCATTACCCCTCCGGAAGGGATTACTCTTTCCACACCGTCTTCCGTTATCATTGTCGTATCTGGGGCTGATAAGGAAATGGTAGGGCAGGTTGCTTCTGAAATCCGTAACTGGCGCAGGCCTGAACCTTATAAAGGCAAAGGGATCCGTTATTCCGGCGAACACGTTCGTCGTAAGGCTGGTAAGACCGGCGCAACGAAGTAAAACAGGAGGTAGAAAGATATGCGTAAAAATGCAAGCAGAACAGCTGTTATTCGCCGCCACCTGCGTCTTCGCCAGAAGATTACCGGTACTGCTGATCGTCCCCGTCTGAGTGTTTTCCGTTCTTTGGCGAACATTTATGCACAGGTGATTGATGATACGACCGGTACTACTCTCGTTGCGGCAAACAGCCTCGATAAAGAATTTAAAGCTGATTTCCCTTACGGTGGCAATATAGAAGCTGCCAGGGCAGTTGGTGAACTGGTAGCAAAAAGAGCTCTTGCAAAGGGTATTGATACCGTAGTGTTCGATCGTGGAGGCAATATATATCATGGCAGAGTAAAAGCTCTGGCTGAAGGTGCCCGCGAAGCCGGCTTGAAATTTTAAGGTAAAGGAGAAAGCACATGCCAAGATTTGAAAAACAGGAATCCGACTTACAGGAAAACGTCGTTTTTATTAACCGCGTTGCTAAAGTCGTAAAAGGCGGCCGTCGTTTTTCCTTTGCTGCAGTTGTAGTTGTCGGTGATGGAAAAGGCAGAGTAGGCGCAGGCCTCGGCAAAGCTGCCGAAGTTCCGGAAGCGATTCGCAAGGGCGTTGAAGATGCTAAGAAAAACATGATTAACGTTGCTTTGAAGAATGGCACCATTCCCCATGAATCCCTTGGGATTTACGGAGCAGGCAAAGTTATTATGAGACCGGCTGCTGAAGGTACAGGTATCAAGGCGGGCGGTCCGGTTCGTGCAGTGCTTGCGCTGGCAGGCGTTCGCAATGTTCTCACCAAATCCCTTGGTTCTTCCAATCCGATCAATATGGTAAAGGCTACCTTAGACGGAATGGCAAAATTGGAAAACGTTCAGACCGTAGCGGCACTCCGCGGCAAAACGGTTGATGAAATTTATAACTGATAGGAGAACGATCATGAAGGTTATCATTACACTCAAGAAAAGTGTGATCGGCTCCAAACCCGAGCACATCGCTACAGTGAAAGCTCTCGGTCTGAAGAAGACCAATTCCTCTGTAGTGAAGGAACTCACCCCCCAGATTCAAGGCATGGTACATGCCGTTCGTCATCTGGTTGAATGTAAAGAAGCTGAATAAAAGGAGGTGCACGAATGAAACTGCATGAACTGAAACCGGCTGAAGGTTCCAAAAGAGCACGTCGTCGTGTAGGTCGTGGCATAGGTTCCGGCATGGGAAAACAGTCTACCCGCGGAGCCAAAGGGCAGAATGCAAGAACCGGTGGCGGCGTCCGTCCAGGATTTGAAGGCGGCCAGATGCCCCTGTATCGCCGACTCCCAAAACGCGGCTTCAAGAATGTTTTTGCTGATAAATATGCTGTTGTTAACGTAGAACAGCTGAACCGCTTTGAAGATAAAGCTGTTGTAGATCCGGCAGCTCTTGTAGAAGCAGGTATTCTAAAAAATGTTCTCGATGGCGTCCGTATTTTGGGCAATGGAGAACTGACCAAGGCTCTTGATGTAAGAGCGCAGGGATTCACCAAGTCCGCACAACAGAAAATTGAAGCAGCAGGTGGAAAAGTAGAGGTGATCTGATATGGGATCTGCCTTCGCAAATTTTGCCGCCAATAAGGAATTGAAGGATCGCATTCTCTTTACGATGGTGATGTTCTTCGTGTTCCGTCTTGGCGTACATATTCCGGTTCCCGGAGTAGATACATCTATTTTAGAAAGTCTCTTTTCATCAGGAAATCTCTTTGGGTTTCTGGATCTATTCTCCGGCGGTGCTCTGAGCAAATTTTCACTTTTTGCCATGAGTATTACCCCGTACATCAATTCTTCCATTATTATGCAGCTTCTGACTTCCGTTATTCCCACATTGGAAGAATGGCGGAAAGACGGGCAGGAAGGGTATAAGAAGATCCAGAAAGTCACAAGATACTTCACGATTTTCCTTGCTGTCGTGCAGGCTTTCGGCATGACTTACGCACTGCGTATCAATCATGCACTGGTGGATAACAGCTGGCTTTATTTCGGATTCATTATCGTAGTTCTGACAGCAGGCACATGCCTTCTGATGTGGATCGGCGAGCAGATCACCGAGCACGGCATCGGTAATGGTATTTCTCTTATTATTTTCTGTGGTATTGTGGCGCGTTTTCCGGAAGCCATTTCCACAGTCATTGAATACCTGAAGATTGGGACGATCAGTCCGTTCCAGCTTCTTCTCTTTGTTATCATTGCCCTTGGCATGATCCTTATGGTCATCGAGGTCAATGAGGGACAGCGAAGGGTGTCCATCCAATACGCAAAACGTGTTGTTGGCCGTAAAATGTACGGCGGACATTCCACATTCCTGCCTTTGAAAGTCAATCAGGCAGGTGTTATCCCGATCATTTTCGCTTCTTCCATTATTATGCTTCCGGTTACACTGGCGCAGTTCGTTCATATCGGTTGGGTGCAGTCTGTAGGCAACTTTTTTGCCTGGGGATCTTGGCCTAATACGATCTGCTACGGTATCTTGATCTTCATTTTCACCTATTTTTATACGGCGATTTCCCTGAACATCAAAGAACTGGCAGATAATATGAAGAAATACGGCGGGTTTATTCCCGGTATTCGTCCCGGCGAACCGACAATGATATATATTGACAAGGTTATGAGCCGCATTACGCTGGCAGGTGCTCTTTTTCTGGCATTCATTGCGATTCTTCCGAACTTCATCGGAAATATTACCGGTATCCAGGGCGTATACTTCGGCGGCACGTCTTTACTGATCGTTGTCGGTGTTGCCCTTGATACGATGAGACAAGCGCAGTCGCTGATGGTAACAAGAAACTATCAGGGCTTCATTAAGTAAGGAGCAGGGTTATGTATATTTTGTTAATGGGACCTCCCGGTGCAGGAAAAGGCACGCAGGCGGAAAAACTCATTCGTGATTACGGTATCCCCCAGATTGCTACCGGTGATATGTTCCGTGCGGCAGTAAAATCCGGGACTGCCCTCGGAAAAGAAGCCAAAAGTTATATGGATAAAGGAGCGCTCGTACCTGACAGCGTGACTATCGGCATTGTTAAGGAACGGCTTGCGCAGGATGACTGCAAAAAAGGCTGGATTCTTGACGGATTCCCAAGAACCACTGCACAGGCGGCGGCTCTTGATACTATACTCCATGAACTTGGAATCAGACTTACAGCCGTTATCGGGATCAAAGCTGATTTGAAAGGTCTCGTGAAGAGAATTGGCGGCAGGCTTGTCTGCAAAAAATGCGGTGCTTCTTTCCATAAGGAATTCCGTCCGCCAAAGAAAGAAAATGTCTGTGATAACTGCGGCGGGGAACTTTATCAGCGTGCTGATGATAATGAAGCGACAGTGGAGCAGCGCCTTGCCGTTTATGAGAAATCCACAAGACCTCTTATTGACTACTACGAAGCCAGTGGAAGATTTTGCGAAATTGACGGCGATCAATCCATGGAAAAGGTGTATTCTGACATCCGGGACGCATTGAAAAAGGCTTCAAAATGATTACGATTTATACATCGGAAGAAATAGAGAAAATTGCCGCGGCGGGAAAACTGACTGCAGATACACTCTCTATGCTTGAAAAGGCAGTTCGTCCGGGAATCAGCACCTTGGAACTGGATGAAATGGCGGAGAAATTTATCCGCAGCAGAGGCGGCATCCCGAGCTGCAAAGGCTATGAGGGGTTTCCAGGAAGTATCTGCGCCTCTGTCAACGATACAGTTGTCCATGGGATCCCTTCTGCCCGAAAGATTTTGAAGAAAGGGGATATTATTTCCCTGGATCTTGTGGTAGAATTAAATGGTTATATGGGTGATTCCTGTATTACCGTTCCTGTCGGGCATACGAATAAAAAGAATGCGCAGCTTTTAAAAGTAACAGAAGAAGCGCTTTTTGCCGGAATTAAACAGGCTGTACCGGGAAATACGGTCGGTGATATCGGTCATGCGGTTGAAAGTTACGTAAGACCCTATGGCTATGATGTACTTCGGGATTATGTAGGTCATGGCATCGGCATTGAAATGCATGAAGACCCGGAAATTCCGAACTACGGAACGCCGGGACACGGACCACGGCTGGAAGAAGGAATGGTTATCTGTATCGAGCCGATGGTTACTATGGGCAGAGCGGATATAATAACGCTTCGCGATGGCTGGGGTGTGGTGACAGCAGACGGTTTGCCTGCTGCACACTGTGAGCATACCATCGCCATAACCGGAAACGGCCCGAGAATTTTGACACTGCGTGATTAATGCAGCAGAAGACCGGTGAGTCTATGAAAAGCCAAAGGAGGCTCGAATGAGCAAGGCAGACGTTATTGAAGTGGAAGGAAAAGTTATTGAAAAGCTTCCCAACGCCATGTTTCGTGTAAAACTTGAAAATGGCGGACATATCGTACTGGCGACGATTTCCGGCAAAATGCGTATGAATTTCATCCGTATCCTGCCCGGGGATAAAGTAACCATAGAACTTACGCCCTACGATTTAGAGCACGGCAGAATTACCTATCGTTACAAGTAAGCAAGGAGGAACCAAGATGAAGGTCAGACCGTCCGTCAAGAAGATGTGTGACAAATGCAAAATCATCAAACGCAAAGGCCGTGTAATGGTCATTTGTGAAAATCCAAAGCATAAGCAGAGACAAGGTTAATTAAAAGGAGGTACAAGAGTAGATGGCACGTATAGCTGGTGTAGACTTACCAAGAGATAAGCGCGTTGAGATCGGCTTAACTTACATTTTTGGGATAGGCCTCACTCTTTCCAGAGAAATTTTGAATAAAACCGGAATCAGTCCGGATGTCCGCGTCAGAGATCTGACGGAAGACGATGTCGCCAATATCCGCAATGCACTTGCAGATTATAAAGTGGAAGGCGACCTGCGCAGGGAAGAATCCCTCAACATTAAGCGTTTAGTAGAAATCGGTTCTTACAGAGGCCGCCGTCATCGTGACGGACTGCCCACCCGCGGACAGCGTACAAAAACAAACGCCCGTACCCGCAAAGGACCGAGAAAAACGATCGCAGGCAAGAAGACTGCGACCAAGAAATAATGTTGAAGGAGGGATAAAATGGCTACGGTAAAAAGTAAAGCAAAAAGAAAAGAAAGAAAACATGTAGAATCCGGTGCAGCGCATATTCGTTCCACATTCAACAATACGATTGTAACGATTACTGATTCTAACGGTAATACCATTGCCTGGGCATCTGCCGGCGGACTGGGATTCAAAGGTTCCCGTAAGAGCACGCCGTTTGCGGCGCAGATGGCAGCAGAACAGGCAGCGAGAGCAGCCATCGATCAGGGAATGCGTTCCGCTGATGTATTTGTCAAAGGACCGGGCGCAGGCCGTGAAGCGGCTATCCGCGCATTGCAGGCAGCAGGCATAGAAGTCAGCAGCATTAAGGACGTTACCCCGATTCCTCACAACGGCTGCCGTCCTCCAAAACGCAGAAGAGTATAATAAAGGAAAGAGTTTCTTTCAGAAATAAATCTTAATTCCTTTTATTCCTGCGTAATATTTTGGCGCCAATGGCGCAGAAGGAGGACTTTGGATGAACGAAAATACAAGCTTCACAATTAAGACTGTGGAAATGAGTGCTGACGGGCGTTACGGCAAGTTCGAATGCGGACCGCTTGAACGCGGATACGGTATCACACTTGGCAACAGTCTTCGTCGCGTGTTGCTTTCATCTTTAGACGGTGTGGCGATTACGTCTATCAATATTGATGGAGTGGAACATGAATTTTCCACTGTACCCGGTGTACGGGAAGACGTAACAGACATGATCCTGAATTTGAAAAAAATCCGTTTCATCGCTTATGAAGAAGCGGAATTCCCAATCAAAGTCCGCGTAGATGTGACTAAAGAAGGAGTTCTTCTTGCAGGTGACCTTCAACTTCCGTCGGAAATTGATGTTCTGAATGGAGATTTGGCACTCTGCACACTGGATACGGAAGCGCATCTCGGAATGGAACTGACCATTGACCGCGGGCACGGCTACGTTCCTTTTACAAAAAATAGAAGAGAAGACGATCCCATCGGATCCATTCCGATTGACTCTATTTATTCTCCTGTGGTTAAATGCAACTATAATGTCAGCGATACCCGTGTAGGCAACGAAATGGACTATGATAAGCTGACACTGGAACTGGAAACTGACGGTTCCATCAAAGCAAGTGATGCAGTGGCCACTGCTGCCACTATTCTGATGAACTGCTTTGAACTGTTCCGTCCTCTGGCAACCGGTCCGATACTGGAAGCAAGAGATGGCAGCGATATGACCCGGCAGTCCTCCGATCAGCAGGCGGAAGAAGAGAAAATCGATCTCTCCGGCATTCCGATCGAAGAACTTGAACTTTCCGTTCGTGCATTTAACTGCCTGAAACGGGCTGAAATCAATACCCTTGACCAGCTTGCCGAAAAGACAGAAGAAGAACTTGGACGTGTGCGTAATCTTGGTAAAAAATCAATTGATGAAATTATTGAGAAACTGGCACAGTTCAGAGGTCTCGGACTTCATTTGAAAGATTAAAATCCAAAAAGATAGGTAATTTAGGAGGAAATAATGGCACGTAGTAGACTGAGAAGAGTCAGCGGCGCGCGTAAAGCACTGCTCCGCAGCCTCGTAACGGCTCTGTTCCAGTATGGTCGCATTACCACTACTGAAAGCAAAGCGAAAGAACTTCGCCACGTAGCAGACAAAATGATTTCTCTTGCGAAGAGAGGCGATCTTCATGCCCGCCGCCAGGCTGAAGCATTCATCATGGATAAAGCGGTGACAAAAAAATTGTTTGATGAAACCGCAAAGAAATATACAGAACGCAACGGCGGCTACACCCGCGTACTGAAACTTGAAGCTCGTCTCGGTGACAATGCACCGCAGGCAATTATTGAGCTCGTTGACTGAAATCAGAAGAAACGCTCCGGAAGGGGCGTTTTTTTATGGGGAGATAAAAGAGAGGGCAGTCGAAATGAAGGATGCAAACCGAACCGGAAAAATAGGAAGAGCTTGCCGATTTTTTATTCTATACGGTACAATACAGCGGAGAAAGGGACAGGCATGAAAAGAAGCAACAACACTCTCTTTAAAGATATACGGAGCCACGAAGTGAAAGCGCGGGAGAGGATCCTTGCTGCCGCCCGCGGCACATATACCGTCATGGATATAGAAACAACGGGAATGTATTCCGATATTACCGAAATCGCCGCACTCCGTGTCGTGAGTGGAGAAATCCGGGATACTTTCCATACTCTTGTCAAAGCGAAGGGACCTATAGAAAAACGCGTAGAAAGACTTACCGGTATTACCTCTGATATGCTTGAAGAACAGCCGCCTATCGACGATGTACTGCCGATATTTATGACGTTTATTGAAGGATTTCCGCTTGTGGGGCACGGACTTGATTCCGACCTGGTTGTCATTGACAGAAATCTGAAAGCTGTTGGTAAACCTCTTGTTACCAATGATTATATCGATACCCACAGTCTTGCGAAACTCCTTCTTCCGGAAAGGGAAGGAGAACACAGGAAATATTCCGTTAAAGCCCTTGCAGAATATTATGAACTGCCCTGCAGTACTTTCCATCGTGCCATGGACGACTGTATGGCAGAAAAAATGCTTTTTGAAAGACTTTTGGCGGAATGGAAATAGAAAGATAAACATTTGAGGACACGCACATCAGCTGTCCTTTTTTATTGTGTACAATTTCATTAGAATGTTCATTAACTTACTTTTGCAAAATTTTAACTATTGAAGAAGAAAGAAGAATAAAAGTATGATATATCCTAAAGGATAAATTAAACTTGGAGAAAATGATGTATCGGTATAAAGTAAAACATAATCCTTTCCGCCGGCTCAAGATGGCTTTTAAATCAAGAAAACGGACAAGGGGGAATATTTTTTTAGGGGTCGTTACCACTATACTGGCTTCTCTTTCCTTTACTGCCATGTCCGCCTGTGCAAAAGCATTAGCACCTATTTCTTCCGAAGAAATGACTTTTTTTCGCGGGCTTGTAGGGCTTATTTTCATTCCGCTCCTCACGCTCCAGACCAAAGAGCCGTTTTTTACAGGGAAATATAAATTTATGCTTTCTCTTCGAGGGTTCTTCGGCAGTGCGGCTTTGCTTTTTTACTTCCTTTCCATCGAGGGGATGACCTTGGGAGATTCGCAGATCCTTTCACAGTTGGCGGCCTTTTTCATGTGCATTCTTTCACCGATCTTTCTGAAAGAAAAACTGCCTAAAGAAGCTATCCCGGGACTTGTTGTTATCGCGCTCGGCACCCTTTGTGTCGTGCAGATATGGAATTTTGATTCGTTCAATGTATATGCCCTTTTCGGTATCGGGGGCGGCTTTTTTTCTGCGGCCGCATACATCGTCATTTCCATGCTTGCCGAACGGGATTTTAAATCAAATACGGAAATCGTTTTCTATTTCCAGATTTTCAGTATCGCCGTAGGGGCGGCTCTTATGAAAGGCAGTTTCACCATGCCGGAAGGAATTCAATGGGTGTGGCTTATCGGACTGGGACTCTTTGCTCTCTCGGCACAGATGTTTATGACCTGGGCTTTCCAGCATGTGAATTCTCTCATCGTTTCTTTCCTTATGTACAGTGAAATCCTTTTCCATGTTCTTTTCGGCTGGTACTTCTGGGATGAAATACTTACCTGGGCATCCTGGCTCGGCGGCACTCTTATTGTCCTCGGATCTATCATGCTTATGGTATTCAAACCGAAAAGCATTGACAATGACACCCATCACCACGAAGACAGGATTTCCAAGCAGAAACGGAAAGAGGAAAGACCTGCTGAAAACATTGCCCTTGACACGGAAAGATCGATATAGCGGCAGAAATTGATATTTCAGACAAGTTTTATTATGCGAAGCCGATAAAAGAATAAACAGCAAAAAAGACTTTTCCTGTTATGGGGAGAAGTCTTTTAAAGCGATTATAAGGGAAATAATATTCTTGCCATATAGATGACGCCGGTCATGGTGATACAAGACAGGAAAGTCGTCATCATCACGATTTCCGTGGCGAAGTTTTCATGATTATGGAATTCCACGGCGTAAAGGACGGAATTGACAGGAGACGGCACGGCAGACATGATGAGAATGGTCTGTGAAGCGACTTGTGAAAAAGGACAGCCCGCGAGAGCCCAGAGCCGGATGAGGAACCATGCACAGAAAGGACCGATAAGGAGCCGGACAAAGCAGGCAAGCCAGGCGTCAGGATCACTGAAAGAAATTTTCGAGCGGTGGATCTGCATGCCGAGTGCCATCATGACGACAGCCACAAGAGCGGCTGCACAGTTTTGAAGGATGGGCCATATGAATGTGCCTGACAGGTCGATGCCAATGGATTTTACAGCAAATGCCGCCGTGAGCGTGTAAATAACAGGCATGTGGAGGACGACACGGAGCGCGTCATGGGGGGAAAGGCTTCCCTTTCCTGCCTGATAAAGACCGAGGGTATTCAGAAACATATTCATCTGTACCAGGACGAGAGTGCTTACGGCTGCAGCTTCCGCCAGATAAGGCGTCCCGCTTTCCGTGACATAAGGAGCGTTGGAGAAGACAAGGGCAATCAGGGCGATACCGATATTTCCCGCATTGGAAAACATGGTGCCGTTTTTAAAAGCTTCCCGCTTTCCGGCATCCCAGTTTCTTGCTTTGGCAATAAGCGTCCCGATGACGCCGAGCATAGCCATGAGGACAAGGGAAATAATGAAAACGTGGAAGAGAGAAAAATCAATCTTTGCCACATAAATGCTGTAAAAAATAAAACAGGGAAGAATGATGTAAAAGGTCAGTTTGGTCAGAGAATTGACGTCGAGCCGGAAGCGCCTGTCCATGAAGTAGCCGATAGCTACAAAGATTAGAAGGGGCAGAATATTGTCGGTGATGATTTGCAGAAATGCCATATTAAACTCCTGCAGGAAATAAATACTGTGCCAGCCGGATAGCGCATGTGAGCGTTACAAGGCCGAAAGCAGAGCTGTACAGGATGGATTTGGCCACTCTGTGGGGACAGCAGTTGTAATCGACGGCAAAAAGGATAAGCGAAAAAGAAGAGGGGACAGCGGCATAAATGAAGAAAACCTGTGCCGTTACAGGGGTAAAAACGCCGGCCAACATAATGATGGCAAAGGCAATCAGCGGAGACAGGAAGAGTTTATTTATCGATGTACCGATGGTAAATAAATCCGGTCTGCCGATAGGCGTACGGTGAAGCTGCGCGCCGGCGGTAATCGTCGTAAGAATGATGAAAGCGCCTGTAAAATGGGAAAGCACAGGCCACAGAAAGGTTTGTTCCAAAGCGATCCCGCCCGTGCGGACGGCTGCTGCCGCGAAAATCGCGTAAACAGCGGGCATGGAAATAATAAATTTTACAGTACTGGACAAAGAATTTCCTTTCGCCCCCAGAAGCGAGGCACCGACCGTATTGATGGCGATATTCATCAAGATCAGGAGAAGGACGATTGCGCCGCGGGCCTCATCAAGGTATGGCGCGGCTCCGTCTGATGCATATGGCGGATGGGAAAATATCATGAGGATGAGGGCGATGCCGATCTGCCCCGCATTGGAGAGTGTAGAAAGAGCACGGAATGTGTTTTTCTCATCACCCGTAAATCCAAGTGCCTTTGCGATGAGATAGGCTGCCGCGCTGTCGGCGAGGAGGAGCGCGATGCCGGCTGGAAGAAGAATCGCTGTCGCCGCATCGGGACGGTACAAATACATGCTGTAAAAAATAAAGGCAGGGAGAACTACCCGGGTCACCAGCTTGGCGTAAGTATTCAGATCCAGCTTGAATTTGGAATCCATAAACCAGCCTGCAGCAAGAAATACGATAAGCGGCAGAATGTCATTCCATAAAATTTGGAGAAATATCATAACGGTCACTTTCCCTAAAATATATTATCTATAAGACATAGTATACAACGGATGAGCGGCAAGATACAGATGAGCAGTTATATTTGTTTCAAAAAGCAGAAAGTTCTTTATGGAAAATGGGCCGCCGCCCGGTTTCATTGACAAGGGCAGTGTGTTCCGCTAAAATAAAAACGTTATGGAAGGGTGTCCGAGCGGTTGAAGGAGGCGGTCTTGAAAACCGTTAACTTCGTGAGAGGTTCATGGGTTCGAATCCCATCCCTTCCGCCATATATGCTCGCCGCAGTTTTCCGCTGCGGTGCTTTTTTTCTGAAAAGGGGTTTCTCTTGGTTATTTTTGGACGCCAAATCAATATGATGAGACAAATCCGCCGCGCTGCCGGTCTGACTATCGGTGCGATGATTTATTCAGCGGGGCTGAATCTGTTTCTTGTACCGAACAACATCATTGACGGCGGTGTGACCGGTATGTCTTTGCTTCTTTCCGAGCTGGCAGGGATTCCCTTCAGCGTACTCATCGTGTTGCTGAATATCCCATTCTTTATTCTTGGTTATAAACAGCTTGGCCTGCGCCTGGCGGTGTCTTCCATGTTTGCCATCATCGTGCTTTCCTTCTGGAGCCATATCTTTGAGCAAATGGAACCGGTAACGACAGATCCGTTCTTATCTACCATTTTCGGGGGGATCATCATCGGTTTGGGCATAGGACTTGTCATTAAAAACGGAGGGTCCCTCGACGGGACAGAAATTGTTGCTATTTATCTGGACAGCCGTTCCGCTTTTTCCGTAGGCGAGATTATTTTATTCTTCAATTTCTTCATTTTGGGAAGCGCCGGTTTTGTTTTTACATGGAACAGCGCCATGTATTCCCTTATTGCTTACTTTATCTGTTCCCGCATGATGGATGCCGTTTCCACGGGGCTTGATTCGTCAAAAGGCGTATTCATTATTACCACGAAGTACGACGAAGTCGCCTCGGCCATCGTAAACGATATGCATCACTCCGTTACCCGCCTTCATGGACAGGGAGGGTTTCTGAAAGATGACAAAGACATTCTCTATGTGGTGATTTCAAGACTGGAAGTGACAAAGATGAAAGGCGTTGTAAAAGGCATCGACAGCGCGGCTTTCCTTTCCGTTTTTGATGTGCAGGAAGTCCAGGGCGGACGTGTGGGGAAAGGCTGGAAGCGGGAAGAAGACAGAAGCCCGTGCTGAGATTATGCAGAGGTGTTTGATTACTATAGAATTTGATGCATGCAGGAATAGAAAACTCTCTTGACATACTGTTATGTAATCCATATAATAAATAAGTCAGTCAGTGGCTGATATAAAAGCGGATTGAAAACCGCCATAAAGAGATGGAGAGGTGTCCGAGCGGTTTAAGGTGCATGATTGGAAATCATGTTGCCGGCGAATACCGGCACGGGGGTTCGAATCCCCCTCTCTCCGCCACGAAGTCAGAGCCTGTCAAGTAAGACGGGCTTTTTTATTTTGTAAAAATGGCGACAAAAAAACTATCGTATGAATTATTTTTACGATAGTTTTACGATATTTTGTTTTCGGATTTATTTTTATTATAATATTTTTTCTATGATTTGAACCGCCTGTTTATCCATCTCGGGTGTTACATGGGAATAGGTGTCCATGGTCACATTGAAACTGCTGTGGCCTAATCTGTGCTGAATGATTTTAAAGTGGATGCCAGCTTTGACTAACATGGTGGCATGGGTATGGCGCAGGCTATGGAAGGTGAAATGTGGAAGATTTATTTTATCAAAAGCATGACGAGCCATCTTTGATAGAGTGTTTTGGTGAATGATATGTCCTTTTTCATCAGGAAATACTAAACGTAGTTGATACTTATCAAACGATCCTCCAGCTTTTAATCTTAGACGTTCGCAGTAGGCATGCTGCTGTTTAAGCATTATAATAGTCTTTCTGTCAATTGTGATTGTCCGGCGGCTTGATTTTGTTTTTAGATTTGTCGAAATAATATCAGTACCATCTTTTCGAATAACAGACTGGTCAATCGTTATCGTTCCCGCATCAAGATTTACGTTCGACCAGGATAGGCCTATGATCTCTCCGCGGCGCATTCCCGTAGCCAATGCAAATTCAACTATGCGCCGAAAGGGTTCGTTATCAATGGAATCCAGCAAAACATCTATTTGGTCTTTTGTTAATGCCTCAGCCGCTTTACGAGGTCCTTTGGGTGGTGTGACATTCTGCAGGGGATTTACTCTTAAGGCTCCATCTTCTACGGCTTGGTTAAGGGCTTTCTTGGTAATTGTGTGGACATATCTTACCGTACGCGCGGAAAAGCCGGCATCAATGAGAATAGTCCAGTAATTACGGAAGGTAGTAGCAGATAAATCCATGAGCAGGAGCTGACCGATAGGAGCGCGACCAATATGTTTTTGTAGCAGATAGCCATAACTTTTATAAGTCTGTGGAGAAAGGGTATTTTTCTGTGCTTCTACCCATGCCATTACCCATTCCGCAAGAGTATATTTTTCGATGGATAATGGACAGGTTTCTTGTAATTCTTTAAAATCGTCCCTCTTTTTCTTGGCAATAGCGGCCGTTTTTCCATAAAAATGATATTGCTTCCCTTTGAAATAATAGGTAGTTTCGTATAAGTTGTCTTTCCTTTTAGGCATGATAAAATCAGCTCCTTTTCTGAAATAGGGCTGATTGTGCTATAATATATGCGTAACCAGCCTGTGGTAGGGTTGTTACAACTGCCGGAAGGATACCCTTTATCGTTCCGGTTCCCGTCGTCATATTGCGAGTATGGCGGCGGGGTTTTTATTTAATGATAGAGAAGCTTATTGCTAAGTTTTAAAAATACAAATTTTCAAGACTAAGCTGTATTTAAGTCTAAAAAAAAATACTTTTTTAGACTTAGCACCAATTAAGTTTTAAAAATCGGTCCTTCTGAATCTTAGTTAAATAATATTAACAAGTTGCTGAAATATATATTTGCTTTTCCTTTCACTTCCAGTTCTAGTAATAAATCCAGCATCTGCTAATGTGTGTAGTGTGGAATAGACAGAACTTCGAGGGAGCGTAGATTTTCTTATAAATTCCTTGGGTTCAATACGAAGGTTATTGAACAAATAATCAATGATAGGATATTGATCCGTACGTTTCAAAATGTGTTTCATTTCATCATAGAGTTGTATAATTCTTTTTGATGTTTCGATATGATTTACGCTCTCTGCTTCAACTCCATGCAAGAAGAAAATTAACCATCTTTTCCACGATTGAATTAGTAGATGTTTTTCGTTTGTCGCGGATATATCAAAAAGACATTTTTTATATTTGTTATCGTGAGAGGCGAAATATCGGCTGATGTAAAATGTAGGAGAGGGTATACTTTGGGATGTATATAAAAATAGAGGAATAAGCAGGCGTCCTACACGTCCATTTCCATCCTTAAAGGGGTGAATCATTTCAAATTGAGCATGTATAATTGCTGCTTGAATTAAAGGAGACACTTCATTGACTTGATTCATATAAATGACAAGATTTTCTATATATTCATCTGTAAGGTAAGCCGGAAGGGGTGTAAAATTGCCCAGTAAATCATTTTGAATGTAATTTTGTTCTGTTTTAAACTGTCCGGGAGTTTTAGTTGAGCCTCGTACATTATTTGTTAATAAAATGGAGTGCAAATTACATATGATGTTTTTGGTTATATTAAAACCCCGATCTTTAAGTTCATCTCTTCCATATTCCATTGCTTGCACATAATTGGTTATTTCTACAATGTCATTTTTTAATGATTCAGTTTCCGGTTCATCTTTAACTACATCGCTAATGGTTGCTAACGTGCCCTCTATTTTCGAAGAAAGAACTGATTCCTGTAACGTTAAGGCTGAAACTAAAATTGATGGATTTGGAAGATTTTGTAAATAGCCTATAAATTCAGAAAGCTTTGAACTTGCATTAAAACAGATTTTCAAGAACTCAAAATCCGCTAGAAGGCAAGAGATAATTTCACTTATTGGAAGTTTTGGTGGAATGTGCGGTTCAGGGAAGTCATTAATATTCATCATTATCTCCTTAAAATAATATTGCAATGCCACGATAGGATAATTGAATAAACACCTGTCTATTTCTTATTGTGCAAAATGTAAGATTTGCACAATTGGGAGGGGCAAGTATGACGGCATTTTTTATGTTTTGAAAAAGTCATTTACGATTTTACTTGAATATAATACAAGTTGTTAAATTTTTAAATAGACAATTTACTAACATCCTGATTGGGTTGAGAAAAATTTTATGATTTGGTATATTATAAACAGCTCATCTGCCATGTGTAGAAGGAGTACCTAAAAACGTCGCGCCTACTATTAGACGGGCGTTTTTTGATGCTTTGTATAGTCTTTTAGTAGTTTTTTCATTGTATGTGGGTGGTTAACATAAAAAGCAGTAATTAATAGATAATAGCTATTTCTTTTTTCAAGGATAACGATATACCTTTTTTCTTCTAAAAATAAATGTATACGTTCTTTATTTTTATATGGAGATGTCCAGATCTTCATTCCTGTACAATTTTCGTAAGAGGCAGGAGTGCATCCTGAATTTTCTATAAATTTACGCGGCCATTTTATTCTTTCGCAACGCCTAAAATCGGGACGTCTATCATTATTCTTCATATAGTCTTGGCATGTTATATGAAAAAATGCCTCTTCTTTTCCATTTTCAATAGGGTATTTACGAATTTGTACAGGAAATCCATTAAATATAGGGTGATAAATAATAAAATCATTGTAGAAAATATTATATAAAATGGCCTCATATTTTCTATAATTCGATAGATCTGCAGGGATTATATCCGGTACCCAACAATCGCAAAATTTATTCATTTTACTGAGCTTTCCAAACAAATATATTAAACTTATCTTCTCGTAAAAGAGTAGTTTTCCTTAGGGAATATCCAGTTTGTTTTTTTATAAATTCTATAAGATCTTTCTTTGCTGAACTTCGCTTTTCGATGTCTCTATTTTCATAGCAAACCGATCCAATAAGTAAATCTACTAACTGCATAATGGCAACTTCTTCAGAACGTATAACCTGGACCTTATTAATGATACTTCCAGAAAAATCATATAGGGAATTACTGCAAACCTCTTGGAGTCTTCTCACTTTTTGGGATGAGATGGTATCCTTGATGTCTAAATAAATATCATAAGAATCTTCTCTTTTGAAAATAAAATGTAACATTTCAAAATACATTTTATAGTACCAACTATCATGAGTTTGATTGAATTTTTCATGGTTAAGAATTTTTTTGTCTGGAATTACGATACATCTAAAATGCAAATGATCATTGCTAAAAAAGTAATTTAATAATTCGGAATATAATTCAATTTTTGAAGGGCTGATTTTTGTCCATTTTAGCTCAAGATTCTTGGGGATATTGTGGGTGGACTTTATATTAGCGATCTCTTTATTAACTTCTTGTATTTTTGTATATGGACACCAGATAGAACCCAGAACCATGACAGTACTTTGATCATGTTCTAAGTGGCAACTCTCATCACAATAAATATTGTATTTCATAATAATTCTCCTTATGAAATAAAATACCTTACAATTTCCCTCTGATTTCAACGACTTCCCCGAAATTCAATTATTGAAAAATATCCCTTATAAAAATATTGCTTATAAAGTATAATTAAATAAAGGAGGCGATTAGAATGAATTCATTAAAAGTCATAAAGATTTCACTTTATATAATTTTTACATCAATTCTATCTATCGCTTTGTTGATTCCATGTGTGTATTTCCAACAACTGAATTTTTGGTGGAAGGGGATTTATTTGAATGGACCGATTTCTATTTTAATATCCTCGTGGATAATTCTTAAATATATAAAAGTGGAAACAAGTATTACTGAGAAGGACTAAAAACCATTAGTCCTTCTTTTCCGTTGGACCGGAAACATCTAATTTCTCTATAGCGGCAGCCATTTTGGTAATTTCCTGCAGTGCCGTAGGAGACGCCATTATTTTTTTTGCTAATTCATCAGCGGTTTGTTCTTTTGGGGGATTAAATGATCCTCCAAAAGAAAATCCCTTTATGCCTATGGATAGGTTAAATGAACCGCCCTGTTCTTTTGCGACTTTCATTACATATAATACCCCGATTATGGCGGCAATTAACATAATTACCGATGTAGCACAAATATATTCTATTGGACCAGGAGATTGCACATTAATTTTTATTTTCATGTTTTCTGTGGCTTTTATTATTTCATCCGGCAGTTCGGCCATCTTAGCTATGTTCTCAAAGCTATACAGAAATGGTCTTATGTCCGATAGAGCAATATCATTGGTTGTATTTACACGAAAAGTAATATGTGCTTTATTATTTTCAACATATAGGGAAGATAATGAACGGTTTATATATCCACTTGATTCAGATACATCAGTAATAACATGATGGGAATAAATGGCCTTATATAAATAAGGATCCAATTTCTCTCGACTTATTGTTCTTACCCAACGGATTTTTCTTCTTTTGGCAAAGGGACACTTTCCTTCTTCTTCTGTACTTTTATCCGATGTAATTATTTCTAAATTACCGGTTATTTCGCCAAAAGAGATATATTGAGAGTTTACACTTGGGATTAAGACAATGTCTCCTATTTGCATTTCATTTATGAATCTGTTTAGCTGGTTGAAAACTAATGTTGGACGGATTTGTTTTGTATCATTAGTGTCAATAGCTACCTTTATTTTCTCAATTAAGGCATCTTTATAGGAACTATCGGAGCTGATCTTTTTTAAATCAATAGATACTATATTATTGTATCCGACGGCAATAAAATTTTCGTTCTTGTATTCGTCATAAAATAGGCCACCGTTAGTTCTTACAAACCAATAACCGCGATCTTCTATTTTATCTACTTGAAATTCAAACTTATATGGCGGTGGTGCATCCATTTTGAAACGTCTCCTTTTCATATCTCAAATAATTTTATAATTTCCCTCTGATTTCAACGACTTTCCCAAGAATAGTCACCGGAAGTTCTTTACATTCTTTTTTATTGTATGTCTTTGGTGTGTAAACGGACGGATTCCAGCCTATTAAGGTCAGTCCGGCATAAGCCGCTCTTCTCCATTAATGGAATATATTCTATTTACTAAAGATGATGCTCATCCCAAATTTTTACATCTTTTATGTATTTAATCCATCCGTTAAGTGCAGAAAGATAAACAGATAAAGGTTTATTTATAATTTCGACACAAATTATGTCATCTAATGATTTTGCGTGAGCTTTCATGCTTAAAACTTGCATGTATCTACAAGCTGCATGTTTTCTTTCTTCAATTATATAGTTTCCCTTGTTGTGATTATCTATGTATAAAACAGCTTCTTGATGAGATTTAAATACTCGTGAAGCCCGAGTTGCTCCACTTTTAACAACTGCGTATTCTGAGTAGGGGTCAGTAAAGAAAATTTTTCCTACATACAATCCTGAGGTTTTATCAGAATAATTTACAGAGAAGATTCCCGCACTATTTCTGGCTATTTCATACACGCCATGAAGACCAGAAATAGTTGAAGCTTCTTTTAATGTATCAAAAAATAACCGTTCTGTTCTTGTTAAGTTTTTTGCAACAGCTATATCAAGTGCAGGATCGTGTACGGGGCATTGTGCGTTCTCATCCCAATCCCATATCCTGGATTTAAAAGTTATCGTGCATTTTTGAGAATTTATGGAATAGGATACATCTTTATCAGTAACAGGAGCATTTTTAACTATTTGAGAATATGGAATTTCTATTCTCTGCTTATTTCTTTTGATATGTCTATAAAGAAAATAAATGACTATACATATAAAAATGATAGGTATAAATTTCATGTTAAACGTGCCCTAATCGATAAAGGTTTTAGTGAACCTCTGATTGCTTTAAAATCGCAAGTCCAAGTATCTTGAGACTTTCGCAATTGTTTTCATTAAAGTGTAATGGCGGGTTAGCCGGGTTTTCCGATACCAACATTACGCTATCAGTGAATCTATAAAATCGTTTCAAACAAATTTTTTCGTTATCAATCTCCACACAAGCAATCTTACCATTCGGTATATCCTGCACAGATTTTACAAAGACTATATCACCATCTTTTATTCCTGCGTTTATCATACTATTACCACGGACTGTGATACAAAAATCAACATCGTATTTATTTTCTATATCATAGTATGGCGTATCTTGGTTCAGATCTTCGAGTGGTTGTCCTGCCGCCGCGTAGCCGAGCATAGGGACTTTCTTAAATTTAGGTCGATGCGTACCTGGTGGGATATGGGAATCGATATCCCATCCCATAATTACGGCAGGGCTTATTTGCAGGGCGCCTGCCAAAGCGACAATTCTATCTCTGCGCATATTTGCGATGTCCCCTGACTCCCAACGAGATATAGTCGCTGGAGAAACGTTCACCTTTTTCGCTATGTCTTCTAAAGTTAAACCTAATTCCAATCTTCGATCTTTTAATATATCTTTTACGGCCATATCATCACCTCTTTTGTCCAATATTAACATGTAAATTGCGAAAAAGCAAATTATTTTGTAAAAAAGCATTGACTTTTACAAAAACGCAAGTTATACTATTTACGTAAACGCAAAAAGAAAGCGAGGTGAGAATTGAATGTTGAATAAAAATAAGTTCAAATATTATGCGGCGAACAAAGGTATTCCCTTAAATGTTTTAGCAATGAAAATGAGTATGAATCCTGCGACGCTTAGCAAAAAGTTAAGCGGTCTTACGGAATTTACTCGTAAGGAAATTCAAGATTATCAAGACTTGACGGGGGTATCAAACGCGGAAATGCTATCTATTTTTTTTAATTAATTACTTACGTAAACGCAAACAAGAAAGGGGATGTGAGGATATGGAAGAGAAAAAAGACCGTATTACAGAATTGCAGATGGCAGTGAAGCCGCTGATTGAGTATATGCGTAAATATGAAACGCCCATGACTACGGCAATAGTCACAGGCGTCGGCGCGGAGATAGTATCCACAGAAATCCATATTCCTTTTGAAGAAGATCGGGGTTAGCGAATACGAACTTCACTATGACCCTTCAAGTATTTATGAACGAACGATCCTTTTGAGGATGCATTCAAGAATTGTGAAAATAATTCTTCACTGCAATTGGGATAACGATAAGCATATCCATTATGAAAATGAACTTCAATAACGCCATCTTCATATCCAATGGATTCAACGTTCGATGATGAAACAGGAATCATATCCATAAAAATTCACCTCCTCTCTATATGAATTATAGGGGAGCGTGGAGCGTAAAGCAAAAGCGAGGTGAGAAAAGTTGGAAGAAAGAATCTTATCTTTGCTGAAAGGCAAAAGCGTGGCAGATATTGATGAAATATTAAACTCCGTGCGGAAACGTGTCGCGATGAACTCTATTTATGGAAGTGCAAAAGACATTGAATCATGGGAAAAGCAAAGATTGAAAAAAGCACAGGAGTTCATTGACTCATATACGGCAACCATGCTGAAGTCTCGGATGGAAAGATTTAATTGTTTGAATAATCATTCAGCTTCGCATAGTCGTTCAATATCAAGGAGAGTTTACGATTTTTTCCTAAACATTCTACGGCGATTACCTTAATATCAGAAGTTCCTTGCTTTTCGGGAGATTTGAGGAGTGTGCTGTGTATGAATTGGATTTGTCTATAATAGCTGCCTGCAAATTGCAAATTCTCTTTGGGCATTTCTGTGAGGTATGGCAGTGCCAGCATCCCGAAAGTAGATGCTAAGTCTGAATCGTAATCTGAGGAGTATTTATTAATAATCGATAGCAGCGCGTCATAATGGGTTTTCAATTCAATATCCGCAAGGATGGCATATTTTTGAGACAGCTTTGCTTCTTTATACTTTTGTATCCACCATGTTGCAAAGAGAATGACAAGTCCTGATATAACACCCTGAAATAGCAAATCGATTATTTTATCAATGAACATCACGGAGAATCACGTCCTTTCTGCCAACATTATAACAGAGTGAGCAGAAAGAGAATTACAACAACCTACCACAGAAAAAACATAGAAAGGAGAGAAAAAATGGAAAAATTCATGTTAACCCCGAGAGAAGCTTGTGAATGCACGGGAATAGGCGAAAAGCAAATTCGAGACTGGGCAAAGAATGACACCACATTCCCTGCGCTGTCAGTAGGAGTTGATATCCATATTCCTTATGACGAGCTGAAGGCATGGCTGTCAAATCGTGCACGACTACGAGTGGGTCTAAAAACACATGACTCTCAAGTTGCCGGGATTATTAGGAAGAGGAGAAAGCAGGCATGAACAAACCATTGATTTGTACGACAATTCTCATGTCGGCGGCACTGGTGGCTGGTGCCGCGGTTGACGCAGACAACATCTACAATCGGCTCTTCCCGGAAACAAAGATTGTCGAATACAGGAGAGAGGTCAGACCAGGAGATACCCTATGGACAATCTGCGGCGAAATCGCCACCGACAAAGAGGACCTGCGGAAACTGGTCTATCAAGCGAAGAAAGACAACAGGATCCGGGATGTGGGCAACCTGCAGCCGGGGATGTTGATTGTAGTCAGAGTTGAGGAGGCAAGAAATCAGTGAATGCAGAAGAACAACTTAATATTTTGAAAGAAAAAATAGAAAAGATGAAGGAGACGTATAAGGGCGCGCAAGATTATGAGTATGAAAATTATAAGAAATATAACGAAGAGGGTGACACAGTCGCAGCAAACAGGGCTCTCGGTAAATCTTATGCATTTGAGGCGATATATACGTACATCAAAAACATGTAAAAAGCCGGCTGATGTTTGCAGCGTCAGTCGGCAGGCGGAAAAATATGGGTAAATTTCCGCCTCTATTGTAACAAAAACAGGAGGATTACACAAATGGACGAAGAATTACAAAAAGTAACAAATGAGTTATGTGAGATTTTAAACCCCATGAATGTAGAGCTTGAGAAATGGTTATTAAGAAAAAAGAACCGTTTTATAGAATCTAATGGAAAACCCGCTAAATTAGGACTATTAATCGGAAATGCTTATGCGGTTTATATCCTTATTGATGATCTGCTGAACAACGCTGATTGATTAATTGAGGTAAAAGCATGGAACGTGAAGCATTTAATACCTTGAAAGTGGGAGCAAAAATCAGTGAGCCAAGAGGGCGTGAAGCTCCGCCAATCAAGGGGATATTGGCGGATAAGGTCGGAGAAACGGCCTTGATGAGAACGGGGTATACTCCCGGATGGAAACCAATTCTGCGATGGGCACATTATACAAAATTAAAAAAGGAGATATAGCAATGGATACAAAAGAACCAAAAACAATAGATACTGAAGCGAAAGTAACAGATATTCAAATTATTGAACCGCAGATTCTTTCCGCGGATCTCAACGTAACGACTAATTTTGAAGATGTAAAGAAGAATTTGCAGGTAATCACAGAAAAATATAAAGGATTGGTCGTTACTGATCAAAACCAAAAGGACATGGAAAAAACTCTCCGTGAAGTCGTGTCGCTCCGGACGAGTATTCAGAAATTTGAAGTCAACGGGAAACGGCAGCTCCGCCGCCCGATGGATCAATTCGCGGATGCCTGCAAGGAACTTTTAAAAATTGTGAATGAAGCGGAACGACCACTGCGGGAACAGCTTGACGCTTACGAAGCAAGGCGGCAGGAAGGTGTAACAAAAGTCATTCTGCACAAGTATGAAGAAATGGCGTTTGATGCAGGAATACGTGAAGAGTTCCGCTCTTGCGAGATTCTGTCCAAATGGATGAATAAGACGGCAAAATTGAAGGACACCTATGAAGATATCGCTCGCTTAGTATCTGAACAGGCGACTGCGCAAAAACAGCATGATGATCTCAAAGAACTCCGCAATTCCCGCCGTGAGCTGGCACTTCTACAGACAGAAAAAGCCAATAGAGACTATGCTTTGGCGACGCCCATTACGGAAGATTTCCTGACAGACGAGCTGCTGGACACATCAGCCGAAATCATTAAAAACACAATCAATGAGGAAGCGCTGCGCCGCCATGAGATGGATGAGAATGCAAGGCAGGTATCCTCGCCCGCTGTTTCAACTCCACCGCCGGCGGCCAAGCCTCCTGTGGTACCGATACCGCAGGTTGAACCCGGCGTGTCATGGCCTAAGGTAATGACGGTCACAATTACACTTAACAGTTCATTTGACTATCAGGCAGTAGAAAACGTATTAAGCAGTCTTCCGCCGCAGATTCGATGGAATTCCGATATAAAGGAGATATAACCATGGCAATTGAATTTAAAAAAGCACATCGATCCAAAGCTAAGCTCAGGCTGGCTATTGCGGGCCCGTCAGGAGCGGGGAAAACATATTCGGCGCTTCTGATTGCGTCAGGCATTGTCCCTCTGGAAAAGGTGGCTGTTATTGACACAGAATCAGGATCTGCAGATTTGTATGCAGATTTAGGCGGATATTCCACGGTGACGATTAATCCGCCGTATAGCCCTCAGAAATATATTGAAGCAATCCACGCGGCAGAAGCGGCAGGATTCGAATTAATTATTATTGACAGCCTGTCACACGCATGGAGTGGAGAAGGGGGCCTGCTTGATCAGCAGGGGAAAGCGGCAGACAGCAAGTACAGAGGAAACAGCTGGGCGGCATGGCGTGAAATTACGCCGCTTCACAACCAGCTGGTAGAGACCATGCTGCATACGCCACTCCACGTCATTGTCACAATGAGAAGCAAGACGGAATATATACAGACCGATGTAAATGGAAGGAAACAGATCCAGAAGGTCGGTATGGCACCTATCCAGCGTGACGGTATTGAGTATGAATTTACCACTGTCTTTGATTTATCGCAGAACCATACAGCTACGGTCAGTAAGGACAGGACAAAGCTGTTCGATGGGCAGTATTTTACGCCTACGGCTGATTGCGGCAAAGCGCTCCTGCAGTGGCTTAATGCGGGTGCTCCGGCTACGGAACCCGCGCCTGTTATCCGTCAGGCCGCGACACCGGCAGTTAATCAAATGCCTGTAAACGCTGCCGCCGGCAAACCACAAGACAAAACACACCGCCAGCGTTTGGAGCGAATTTGGGCGCAGATCGGCTGGGATAAAACACAGCCGCTGGATACTTACATGACCGCCCGCATGCAAGGTCAGCGCGGAGATGCGGCGACAGTCAACGACGCGACAGACGCCGACTGGCTTGCTGTGGACAGAGAGATTACAAAATACCTGATTGAGCAGGGACAGGCAAAAATTGCGGAACCTCTTACCGGTGAACCGCTTTTAAATGATACAGATGTCCCATTTTAAAAATAAAGGAGAATGACTATGATTTCAGCTACACTTTATGGAAGAATCGCAAGAGAACCGGAGCTGGTACAGCCAATGACGGGCAGAGACGCTTATGTGCGGTTTTCTATGGCGGTAGAAACCGGGCGCAAAGACGAAAACGGCAACCGGATTGCACAGTTTGTCAGTATTTCTGTATTCGGAAAACAGGGAGACACAATCCGCCAGTATTTTCATAAGGGCAATCGTATCGCATGCCATGTGCGGAATCTGGAAGCCCGTGCTTATATTGACAAAGCCAACCAGCCACAGGCAAGTCTCAATGCGGTACTGACTGGAGTAGAATTTGTCGAAACGAAGGCGGAACAGGAACAATCGGCGCCGCAACCTGCTGCCGTACCGCAGATGGGGACGGCGGCGGGCTATTCTGCCCCGCGGCAGCCGGGCGGCGGCCGGCCCCCCCTGCCGGCGGTGACTGGCGGCTGTACAGACAGCAGCACCACAGACGCTGCCGGGCATGAATATTGCTGTCCCGGGCACCGCTCCGTGGGAGGCCTAATACTATGTTTAATCTGCGGAGTTACCAGACGGACCTGATCAGCCGGATTGCCGCAGATTTTTCTTCGGGCATTCAGCGTGTCTGTGCCGTCGCCCCATGCGGGGCAGGAAAAACTGTTGTAGTTGGCTGGATGGCGGGAAAAACGGCACTGGTTAATAAACGGGTACTGTTCCTGGTTCACCGCCGGGAACTCATCGACCAGTCTGACCGCACTTTTACAGCAATGAATATCCGGCACGGTATCATTTCTGCCGGTGTACCTGCTGATTATGAGTCATCCGTGCAGATTGGTTCCGTCCAAACGGTGGCGCGACGGCTATCCCGTATTCCGTCGCCTGATTTCATCATTGTTGATGAGGCACACCATGCGACAGCAGGAACGTGGAAGAAAATCATGGAGGCATTCCCTCAGGCGATGACGCTTGGTGTGACGGCTACACCTGCAAGGCTTGACGGCAACGGACTGGGGGATATTTTCCAGTCTCTTGTTATGGGGCCGTCTGTAGATGAGCTAATCCGCTGGGGGAATCTGTCTAAATATAACTATTATGCGCCGCCATCCAAGGCTGACGTTAAATCAGTACGTATCCAATTCGGAGATTATGTGAAGTCTGAATTGGAACGTGCTGTAGACGATGATGCCCTCGTGGGGGATATTGTTTCCAATTACCAAAAGCTGGCTGATGGCCGGCAGACGGTCTGTTATTGCGTGTCCCGTAAGCATAGTGAGCACACGGCGGCAAAATTCCGGGCGGCTGGGATATCCGCAGCCCATGTGGACGGAGAAACACACAAGGCGGAAAGGGACAGGATTATTTCCGATTTCCGCCGCAAAAAACTCCGTGTTCTATGCAATGTGGATCTTTTGGGAGAAGGGTTTGATGTGCCGGGAATGGAAGCGGTGATTCTGGCGCGGCCGACAGCGTCCCTGACACTGTTTATCCAGCAGTCTATGCGTCCGCTTCGTCCTGACCCCGATAATCCTTCCAAGGTGGCTGTTATTATTGACCATGTGGGAAACTGTTTCCGTCATGGCCTTCCTAATGCGCCGCAGGAATGGACGCTGGACAGTAAACCTAAAAAGAAACGGATACGGGAAATATCTATGCATCAGTGTCCGAAATGTTATCAGGTGTGGATGACGGCACAGCGTACCTGTCCTTACTGCGGATATGTGCCGCCTGTGGCTGAGAGGGAAGTAAAAGAAGAAGCGGGAACGCTGGCGAAAATTGACAGCCTGGAACTGCTGGAGAAAAAGCGGAAACGTCAGGAAGTCGGACGGGCCAGAAGTCGGCAGGATTTGGAAGATATCGCTCTCCGGCGGGGCTATAAATTTGGCTGGGTACGAAAGATGATGGAAATCAAAGGGATCCGGCAATCCGTTTAGTTTCAATAAATAGAGGTGATTATGATGACTGAGCATGAATTACAAAATTTAATTCGTTTACATATATCAGAAAACAAGCTGGGAACTATGTTTCGCGCTAATGTAGGCAGCGGATGGACGGGAACTGTACATAAAAGCAGCGCAAGATCAGTAACCATTTACGGAGCCCGGAGATTTTCTACGGGTCTACCGGCGGGGTTCCCTGATTTATTTGGGTTCCGTACAATCACTATTACCACGAATATGGTCGGGAAGGAAATAGCAGTCTTCTGCGGAATTGAAATCAAGAAACCGGACGGAAAGGTGCGCCCGGTACAGCAGAACATGCTTGACTATTTGCAGGAGCGGGGAGCCCGCGCGGGAATCGCCCGGTCCTGTGAAGATGCAGAACAAATTCTTTCCGGGAAACAGCTATGACGGAACTTGATTTTTTTGAAGAGATATACAAAGGATGCCATGGGTATGTGTATCTTTGGACAAAACAGGACAAGGCAACTCATTCATACCTGTTGGAACCCGGAGTCTCTAAAAAAATATGGAACACAGCGCGAATGCTTTCCGGCATGCGGAAGGATGTCTATTTTTCTTTGGGGACAACGGCTGATCCTCTTCCTGCTGATCTTCGCGCCAAGCAACAGAATGTTACATCTATTGCCTGCCTCTGGGTAGATATTGATATCGTGGACTCTGCGGCACATAAAGCAGGAAATCTTCCGAAATCCGTTGATGAAGCAATGGGGTTACTACCGGAAAAGTATCCACCGTCTATCATTGTGTCTTCCGGGCACGGGCTTCATGCTTACTGGCTGCTTAAAGAACCCGTTATAATCAATGACGAAAATCGGGCGGAAGTCATTAATACTGTCCGCAAACTTCAGCAAATCATACGGAACAGTGCGGCGGCCAACGGCTGGAAAATTGACGCGACGGCTGATTTGTCGCGTATACTCAGAGTGCCTTATACGTGGAATTTTAAGGATCCTGAAAATCCGGTGCTTTGTGAAGTGATTGAATACGCGGATCTTCGTTACCGTTATAAAGATTTTGCATCTTTGCAGGTCGAAATACCTCAATTGCTTTCTGACCGCAAGCAAGGATTTGAACGGCGCAAAACAGACGGCAACTCTTTCATGATGCTGTCCAATTGCAAATTTCTGCAGCATTGCGAACTGGATGCCGATACTATCACTTATGATGAATGGGTTGCAGCTCTTTCTAATCTAGCGAGAGCTTCTGACGGACCGGCGGCATGTCATGAACTATCCAAAGCTGATCATAAACGATACAGCGCAGAAAAGACTGATGCCAAGATTGCAGAAGTCCTTTCTAATATGAGTCCACGCACATGTGAGTATATACAGAAAACACTCGGATTCAAACACTGTGAAAACTGCCCTGTCAAATGTCCCTCCGGGTGGGCACTGGCCAATATCCCCCGTGCCATGGCCACATTGCGGGCGGTGACGATGCCAAACCCTGAAACGGTTTTTACCCCTGAAGTTATTGGAGCGCTTGCTCTGCTTCAGAAAGAGGCGCCTTTGGAATTCCAAAAACATAAGGCACGGTTTAAAGGACATATCAATCTTAATGACTTATCCAAAATCATTGCCGAGGAACGCCGGAAAAGTTTTCACGTTGAGCCCTCATCTACCGGAAGTGCATCTGCGCCGCAAGGAGAAGCTAAATCACCTAAAACGACGAAATCACTCATTCCTGATTGTCCGATAGACCTTCGGATACCTGCAGGTTTTTCTGTGGACTCCACCGGTGTATGTGAATACCGCGAGCGGATGGACGGGGATGTGATCAGGAATCCGGCATCGGGTGTTCCGGTAGTTCTGACGTCACGGCTGTATAACATGGATACGGATATCGAAAAGGTCGAAATATGCTTCAAATATTATAACCAATGGCGCCGGACGGTACAGCCGCGGTCGACTGTATTTTCAAGCCGAAGCATCGTTAAGCTGTCTGACTGGGGACTTAATATTTCATCGGAAACGGCCAAGTACCTTGTGAAATACTTACAGCAAATGGAAGCCATGAACCAAGACAGAATCCCTTTGTGCTACAGCGTCTCCCGCCTGGGATGGCGTAAGCATTGTGAAGAATTTATCCTTCCGTCTAATACAGATTATCGGATTGAAATGGATGACGAGGGGGATATTACGGAAGCCATGCAGGCGACCGGAGAATTGTCACGCTGGTATCAGCTGGCCGGGGAAATCCGGAAGTATACCTTCGCCCGGTTCCTTATGGCAGCATCCTTCGCGGCGCCTCTACTAGGATTGTTCCGCCAGCGGAATTTCCTTCTGTATTTTTGGGGTACGTCCGGCGGTGGGAAGACGGCTGCCATGAAAATGGCCATGAGCGTATGGGGGAATCCTGACCGGATGATGACCAGTTTCCTCACGACAAAGGCAGGACTAGAACGCCGCTTATCCCTGCTCTCTGATTTTCCTGTTGCCATTAACGAGCGGCAGGTCGCAGGCCAGGGGCGTGACAAGCAGGATTATTTGGAATATGTAGTCTACATGCTGGAAGGTGGTAAAGGCAAGGGACGCGCCAGCAAGACCGGCCTGCAGAAGACCGCTTACTGGCGAACCATCGGCATGGCCAACGGGGAAGAACCGCTTACCCGGGAAAATTCCGTCCGCGGCGTTAAGAACCGAATCCTTGAAATCAATACATATCCTGTTCTTCCGGATGGACTTGCCAAACAGGTTCATCAAATGGACAGTTATGGATTAGCGGGCTCTCTGTACATTAAAGCGCTGCTTGCAAACCGGCTAGTGGCCGGTGAGGTGTGGAACCGTATCCGGCAAGATCTGTCTGTGCGGTATACCGATTACAGCCCTGTTCATGTGGACGCCGTGGCGCTTATTACGACGGCTGACGTGCTTGTAGGAATGTGGTTGTGGCGTATGGATCTCCAGACGGCTTTATCACAGGCGGAGTATATGGGTGGAGAGGTATTCAAATCCCTTCCGACGATTCATGAAATTTCCGATACAGACCGTGCGTGGGATTTTGTTCAAAACTGGATGGCTGCAAATACAGCCCATTTCGATAACGAAAGTTATAGCAGTATGCAGAAAACTGTTTCGCCTCTCTATGGATTTATCCGGGGCGGGAAAACCCATGTATTTCCTAATGCATTGCGTGAGGCAATGGACAAGGAAGGTATCAGTTACGAAAAGATGATTAAAGAATTTGCCACAGAAAAGAAAATAGAAACGTCCACAGGCGCCGATGGATGGGTAAGAAATTTGAATGTTGTGAAATACCAGGGAAAAGCATGCCGTGTTATTACAATACTTAATTAATTTCTGTTACACGGGCTACACGTAAGCTACACGTAAATCCGAAAAACGTGTTACCCGATTTTTGCCAGTGATTATCGAAAGAAAAGAGGCATAGATATGTTAGGTTACACGTGTTACACGTTAAATATATATAGTTGGTTGAAATATACCTACCTACCTTAAGGTATAAGGAGGGTATAAGGGGGGTCTATAAAAAACACATACCCTATTTGCGCTAACGTGTAACCTATTGTTAACCGTGTTAGGACACTTGATTTTATCGGTGCTCCGAGAGACGGCTTGGGTCACACGTTAACGGGTAACCCATAAAGACAGTTCAAATGTTCGGTAGCAGAGAGGTGTAACGCAACGATGGATTTCGATGCAGAGAGATGGAAATTATTAAAAATCTGTGAGATGAATGCAAGGCGGTCTTGTATTCCCGGTATTCAGAAAATGGCCGGTGAAATTTTTGTGGATCCCTGGCTGCAGTCGGATTCTGATATATGGTTGTCTATGTTTACTGAAGCTAAAGCTGTAAATATGAATCTCTGCAGTTATTTGTTCTTGATTCGCGGTTGTGGAACTTATTTACAGGAGAATTCATCTTACGGATTAACAGGTAACGGATGGCCGTATTTGTTTAAGCCTTGTGTATCTTCTGATACATGGCCATCCAAGAACGTATTTCAGGAAATAATGAATGATATGTTTCGGCAGTTTAGTGCCCAGCAGATTTACCGGGTAATGAAAAATACATGGGATTTTCAAAAAAGCGTAAGTAATTAAAGAGGGAGGTTTCAGATTATGATGTTTGTGTTAGGTATGATTTTCGGCGCGTGTATCGGGCTGCTGATTTGTTCTCTATGTGTGATTTCCGGCAGGGGTACATATGATGACCGTTAAAGAATTCCTGAATGATGTCCGGCGGCAGCATGCACGGGTAGAAGCTTGCAAGGAACGGCTGAAAGAAATTGAATGTGAAGTCATTTCTTTAAAATCTCCACAGTTAGGTGACAAAATACAATCAAATAACATAAAATCGCTTGATGAGGTAATTTGCAGACTCGAATTGAAAAGAGCAGAAACATCACGAGAATTTATTCGGTTAATGGATATGCAGGATAAAGCAGAAGCTCTGATTAGCTGTGAGAAAGACCATGACCGATGGACGGTATTGTACCGCAGATACATACTCAATCAAAAATGGGAGAAAATTGCTGTTGAAATAAATCTTGACCTGCGCTGGATTTACAGGTTGCATGGTCAGGGATTGCGCAATTTGGAAAATACGCCATTAAAAGCCACTATCAACCTGTGATATAGTGTATGTGTGAAAGTAAGGACATTTTACTTACTTCCTCCCTAATTAAGAGCCTACGTATCGTATTCTTGACGTGTAGGCTCAATAAATTTGTGGCACTCATAACGGGTGCCTTTTTATTGCAGGAAAGGAGGTGGTGGCGTGACACCGAGGCAAGAAAAATTCTGCATTGAGTACCTGATTGATCTGAACGCAACGCAGGCGGCTATACGGGCGGGATATAGTAAAAAAACAGCTGAAGCATTGGCAAGTAGATTGTTAAGGAATGTTAATATTCGAAGCCGTATTAAAGAATTGCAGGACAAAGTCTTTGAAGACGGCATGATGTCTGCAGCGGAAGCGCTGTGGCGGCTGTCTAAAGCAGGCAGAGGGGAACTTAAAGAAGAAGTAGTCGTTACTGAAGGTATCGGCGATGGGTTCAGCGAAGCAAAGATAATAAAAAAACAAATTTCTGCAAGAGACCAGATAAAAGCACTTGAGTTAATGGGGAAACGCCACGACCTTTTCAGTTCTGATACGAAGATTGAAATGGTACCCGTAATTATTACTGGAGAGTGTGAAATTCATGAGTAATGCCAATAGGATATATCTTCCGGATGTTATTGGCGGTGGATACAGAGACTTCTGGAATTTCAAAGGCAGGTACCGGGTAGTTAAAGGCAGCCGTGCGAGTAAGAAGTCAGTTACTGCCGCATTATGGTTTATTTATAACCTGATGAAGTATCACGAAGCGAATCTGCTGGTGGTACGAAAAACCTTCAGAACGTTAAAAGACAGCTGTTATACACAGCTTAAATGGGCAATACACCGCTTAGGGGTGGACGATTATTTTATCTGCAGAGAAAGTCCTCTTGAAATCACTTATAAGCCGACAGGACAGAAGATATTCTTTCGGGGATTGGATGATCCGCTAAAAGTTACGTCTATTACGGTGGACGTCGGCGTGCTTTGCTGGCTGTGGGTAGAGGAAGCGTATGAAATTACGTCAGAGGCGGCATTCGATACGCTGGATGAATCTATACGAGGCGAAGTACCGGAAGGACTGTTTAAGCAGGCAACGCTGACTTTTAATCCATGGAATGAAAAACACTGGCTCAAGAAGAGGTTTTTTGATAAAGCAGATAATGATGTTCTTGCAAAGACAACGAACTATCAATGTAATGAATTTCTTGATGATTCTGACCGCAGTATGTTTGAGCGTATGCGGCTGAACAATCCGAGACGATATCAGGTAGCAGGACTTGGCGATTGGGGTATCGTTGAGGGACTGGTATATGAAAACTGGGAAGAGAGGGCATTTGATACTGCAGAAATTGCAAGAAGAGAAAGTGTGCAATCCGCGTTTGGCCTTGACTTCGGGTATACAAATGACCCATCCGCGCTCTTCTGCGGGCTGGTAGATATGAAAGCACGGGAGATTTATGTATTTGACGAAATGTATAAAAAAGGCCTGACCAACGAAATGATTTACCGAGAAATAAGCCGGATGGGGTATAGCAAGGAAAACATTACGGCCGACAGCGCGGAACCTAAGTCAATCGCACAGCTCCGTGCATTAGGACTGACTCGTATTCATGCTGCAAAAAAAGGCAGAGACAGCATACTGAACGGGATACAGCTGATACAAGATTATAAAATTGTTATTCATCCGCGCTGCGTTAATTTCCTCACGGAGATAGGAAATTACACGTGGGATAAGGATAAATTTGATAATCAGGTGAATAAACCAATTGACGATTTTAATCATCTGCTCGATGCCATGAGGTATGCCATGGAGCGATTCGGGCGAAGAGGCAGCGGTATTCAATTTTTAACATAGGCGGTGGACGATGGATTTTAGCTTAAATGCGTTGTGGAATAATATCATACGCCGTGGGAGCGGCAGCGGACTAACGGAAATAGAGTTTCTGGAGTTGGAACTTCAAGCATGGATTGATTCAGGGAAACGAAATCAGATGATTGTCGGCAAGCGGTACTTTGATGGAGACCATGATATTTTAAATAAACAAAGACAGGCTGTAGATGCGAACGGTAATGCTCGGACAGTTAATGGTTTACCGAATAATCGGATTGTGGATAACCGCTATGCGGAACTGGTAGATCAAAAAGTAAGCTATCTGTTGTCTAAGCCGATGGAAGTACGGACAGATGATGAGGTATACGGTGAACAGTTGGATGCCGTATTCAATCAAACGTTCCGTCGACGCCTGAAGAATCTGGGAACGGACGTACTGAACTGCGGGATGGGGTACTTGCATCCATACATCTCAAATGGTGAACTTCGGTTCAAGAGGTTTGCACCGGAACAGGTCCTCCCGTTTTGGGTGGATGAAGAACATGAAATACTGGACTCATTTTTGCGGATCTATTCTGTCTTTACTTATGAGGGCACGCAGCCGAAAATCATATGGAAAGTAGAGCACTATACGACTGGGGGTATACGTCGATACATTTACACGGACAGCAAAAAGCTTATTCCCGATGTAGAACAGACGGATGCTGATTATCTCACAGTAAATGGGGAGCCATTTAATTGGGACAGAGTGCCGCTGATTGCATTCAAGTATAATAATCGGGAAATTCCGTTGATAAACCGGGTGAAGTGTTTACAGGATGCACTGAATGAGCTGTTAAGTAATTACAGTGACAACATGGCCGAAGACATTCGCAGCACCATTCTGATTCTGGAGGGATATGAAGGTGAGGATTTATCGGAATTCCGCCGGAACTTAATTGCTTACGGTGTAATTAAAGTAGGAACGGAAGACAGAAAAGGCGATGTGCGGACGCTTAGCATTGAAGTCAATGCTGACAACTATGATCTGATTATCAAGTTGCTAAAGAAGGCGATTATTGAAAACGGCCATGGTTTTGATGCCAAAGATGACCGGATGTCAAACAACCCTAATCAGATAAATATCCGCTCTATTTACAGCGACATAGACTTAGATGCTAATAATATGGAAATGGAATTCCAGGCAAGTCTAGAGCAGCTGATGTGGTTTGTGAATACATTTTTGCGCATTAGCGGCACAAATCCAGATAAAAATAAAGTAGAATTCATCTTTAACAGGGATACGCCCGTCAATGAATCGGAAGTGATTCAAAACTGCAAAAACTCTGTCGGGATCATCAGTAAGGAAACCATTGTGGCAAATCATCCGTGGACGAAAGATACGGCGGAAGAACTGGCGCGGCTTGAAAAGGAAAATACTGAGGCTCTTATGCCTGATTATGCGGCAAATGAGCCTGACGGTACTGAAGAATGAACTACTGGGAAAAGCGTTTTGAACGATTGAAACAGCAGCAAATGGGGAAAGCGGAAACCGTCACGGCTGTTATGCGCAGGGAATACGTGAAAGCGTTGACCGCATTACGCAAGGAAGTTCTGGACTGGTATTACCGATACGCTGAAGAAAATGAAATGTCTCTGGCTGATGCGAGAAAAGAGCTTGATACACGGGAGTTAAGAGCATTTCAGCTGACACTGAAAGAATATATCAAGCTGGCCAAGAAGAAAAACCTTCCGCAAAAATATATCAAAATGCTGGATAAAGCTTCTATTCGCGCACGGTTGGACAGGAGCCAGGAATTATATATTAAGACATCACGGTATGTTGAAGAACTGGCAAAATCGCAAAATCTAAGCATGCGTAGTTTGCTTTCTGAAGTATATGAAGACAGCGTTTACAAAACGGCGTATGAAGCGCAAAAATTGAAAGGCAAGTTTTCCACATTTAAGGAAGTAGCAAAGCAGGATATAGAAACTGCAGTATCCAAGCCGTGGGCAAGCGACGGTAAAGACTTTTCACAGCGGATATGGGAAAATAAAGCGCAGCTCATGAATACCCTGCAAACAGAAATGACACGGTCTTTCATGATTGGCGAAGGCGTGGCACCGTTAATTAATCGGATACAGAAACGATTTAATGTATCATTCAGCAATGCCCGTCGGTTAGTAGAAACGGAAACAGCCTATGTGCAGGAAAAGGCGATGCTTGACACTTATGACGCATTGGATGTGGAGCAATATCAGATACTGGCTGTACTTGATTTGAAGACATCGGACATCTGCCGGCACTTGGATAAAAAAGTATTCGACAGAAAAGACGCCAAGCCGGGAATTACTATGCCGCCGTTTCATTGCTACTGCCGCTCGACTACGATCCCATACATTGAAGGAATTACGGATAGTCAGGAGGTCACGAGGGCGGCACGTGACCTATCAACCGGGAAGACGGTATTTGTTGAAGGTGATTTGAATTATGAGGAATGGTATAATAAATACGTAAAGAATACCGATACCGGTGCGTTGACCGGGTTAAAAACCAGTAACGGAATTACTATTGCCAAGCTGTCTAAACACCAACAGGAAAGGGCGGATGTCCGCAATCTTGATTTAGATGGTATTAGAGATGCATTGATAAATCCACTGCATATTGGTGAAATCAGGATGGATGAAAATGGCAGATCGCAGCGCTTTGTAGGGGAAACGGTAACCGTTAATGTGAACCCAGACACCGGAGTGGTAACTACATCGTGGGCCACAGGCAAGAGAACTGCAAAAAAATATAAAAAGGAGGTGCATTCAAATGTCTGACGTTTTAAAAATTCAATTTACCAAAGAAGAACTTGAGTTTCTGCAAAACAAGGGCTTTAATGCATCTTGTGAACTGGAAGGGGCTTTGGCATGTGATATAGTCGATGAGTTAGGCTATAACGACGAAGGAATTGCAGCTGATATTATTACAAAAATAACAACAAATAAGGATTGGTAAGGAGGCTAAATGGAATATTTCTCTGTTATTTATAAAATCCTAAAAACAATTGAAAAATCTATGGACTATGAAGAGTTTGATTGTAATTCTATTTCTCCAAGTATACTGCACATTACACAAAACAGGTGGGATGTTATTATTACCGAACTTGTGGGAAATGGATATATTAATGGAATAGATTTAGTTCCTATTATGGGGAGGGCAACGCCTGGAATAAAGATTATTCGACCTACGCTTACTATTAAAGGTGCAGAATACCTTTATGAAAACTCTATGATGAAGAAGGCATACAATGTAGCGAAAGGTATTAAAGAAATTACGCCAGGCATATAACCGCTTACAAAGGTAGGCGGTTTTATATTGAAATATTTTTTATTTTCCCTCTTGACTTTTGCAATTGCAAAATATATTATATTTGCAAGGGCAAAAGTGAGGTGAAGAATATGAGTCCGAAAATGGGACGTCCTCCTAAACAAGGAGAAACCAGAAATAAAAGTTTGAATCTCCGTCTGACCGAAACTGAGTTAGTAAAAATAGAAAAATGTGCTCAAAGGCTTGGAAAAACAAGGACGGATACTATTATGTATGGTATTCAGTTAATCGAGGACGAAAAAAAATAAGGTATCTGCGCTCCGTCGAAAAGTTTGCAGACACCTTATTCCTACCGAGGCTATGCCTCATGAAATATTATATCATATGGCGTAGTCTCTTTCCAAAAGAAGGAGATTAAAATGCAAAACTTAATACCAAAAATTAATTTATTAACAATCGACAGCCGTGAAGTGGCAAAAATGATTCCAAAAGAACATCGTCATTTATTAAGAGATATTGATATATATAGTAGTTATCTAGCTGAGCCCAAAATTGGGCTGAGTGAATTTTGGAAAGAATCATCGTATAAAGACCGCACCAACAGAAAATTGAAATGCTATCTCATCACGAAGAAGGGCTGTGAATTTATTGCCCATAAAATGACAGGAAAGAAAGGGGCGATATTTACCGCCACTTACATCAATCGTTTCCATGCTATGGAAGAAACCCTAAAGCACCCAAAGCCCAAACAGAGATGGTTGCCGCCGCAGATTCTCCGGTGCAAGTATTTCAACGGTGTTCCGTGTATGACACTGGCGGATTTGGAATTTGTGGCAGGATTTGACCATGCCGCGGCTCTATGGTCGCTCAAGCGGTATTACATACCCTATATTATGCTGACTAAGGAGACACTCCGCCAGTATCGGTATGAAAATAATCTACATACCTGCAACAGCCGCCTGATTATCTTGACCCAGGCATCCGTGGTGTCCTTGCTTAAAAAGACAGGACGGTATACGGCGGAAATTATTGAAAGGGTAAAACAGTATTTCTGTTCAGCGGCAGAGCTTATCAGAGAAAAGCGGAAAGTAGTTCCAGAACTGGCTATTCGTCAGCTGTATATTTTGAGAAACACATTGCAGTATATGACAAATAAGGAAGAAAGGAATTTGGCGGCCAAGTATATCGTGGACAGGCTGATGGAAATAGACTTACTCAGGCCGTCCGATTATCCGGGTGAGAATCTCTATGATACGGACATTAATTCCGTTGTGGGATGGAATGTAGACGCCCGTATTCAGAATGCCCACTATATGTTGGATAAAGGTATGCAGGTGACGAGACAGGGGTTGTTTGATTTTCAAGATCAGCTATTGGCAGAAGCCAGAGCAAGCATAAAATAGTTTTTTTAATAAAAGCACTCGAGAGGGTGCTTTTTGATTGCCTTTTCCGTACTGCAGGCGAAAAAGAACAGGTATTTCCGGTGTGGGGGATAAACCACGATAAAAAGTCGAAAGGAGATCATTATGACAAAAGAAGAGTTAAAGGCGTTGGGGCTGACTGATGAACAGGTTGCGAAAATTTCGGAGGATTACGGTAAAAATTATGTGGCCAAGTCGCAGTTCAACGAAAAGAACGAAGCCCTGAAGAATGCCGAAAAAGAGAAAGGGGAATTATCAAAACAGATTGAAGGTTTAAAAAAGAACAATGACAGTAATGCGGACCTTAAGAAACAGATTGAGGCTATGCAGGCGGCTGCCAAGACTATGGAAACAGAACATGCTACGCAGCTTGCGCAGATGAAGCTTGATGCAGCAGTAGAACGTTCGTTGACCGCGGCAAAGGCAAAGAATACTAAAGCTGCCCGCGCTCTGCTGGATCTGAAAGACGCAAAGCTGGACGAGAAAGGGGAAGTCGTCGGACTTTCCGAAAAAATTAAAGAGCTGCAGAAATCAGACGCGTATCTGTTTGATGCCGTGGATAAACAGAAAAAAGAAGTAGATGGCATCCATCCCGGATCAGGTTCCGACGGTGGTGATGCGGCAAAACTGACTGTGCAGCAGCAATTTGAACAGGCATTAGGTATTTAATAAAAAAGGAGAATTAGACAATGGCAATTAATACACTTGAATATGCAAAGAATTTCCAGCAGAGTCTGGATAAGCAAATGTTGGTAGGTGCGACTTCCGGATGGATGGAATCTAATGCACAGAATGTAAAATACAACGGCGGGGATACGGTGAAAATGCCGGAAATCTCCATTGGCGGGCTTGCTAAGTACGACCGTGACAACGGGTTCAATCAGGGTGCTGTAACTCTGAAATACGCAGACTACAAATTAACACAGGATCGCGGGCGCACGTTTATGCTTGACGCTATGGATGTGGATGAATCCAATTTTGTGGCATCTGCCGGAAACGTTATGGGTGAGTTCCAGCGTACACAGGTTATCCCTGAAGTGGATGCGTTCCGCTACTCTAAGATTGCGGCTTTGGCAAAGGGCGCATCTCACGAAACGGCAACTTTCACGCCGGATAAAACTAACATTTTGGAAAAGCTGGATGATGAAATCGCAAAAGTGCAGGACATTGTCGGGGAAGGAGAATCGCTCGTTATTATTATGGCTACTCCGATCCGCACCATTCTGAATAATTCGAAAGACATTACTAAGTACTTAGATACGGCGGACTTTAAAGCCGGTGCAATTACTACCAAAGTAAAAACCTATAATGAAATTCCGATTCTTTCCGTACCTTCCGCCCGCATGAAGACGGCGTATGTATTCAATGACGGTAAAGCCACCGGGCAGGAGAAAGGCGGATTTAAGCCGGATACTGCTGCAAAAGGAATTAACTGGATTATCATTGCCCGCCGTGCACCGATTGCGGTTTCAAAGACGGACAAGATCCGCATTTTTGAACCGAACGTGAATCAGAAGGCCGATGCGTGGAAGCTGGATTACCGCAAATTCCATGATCTCTGGATCCCTACAAACAAGCTGGCCGGCGTATGGGTTAATACCGGGGCATAAGGAGGTAAATTATGGAAAGATTAACCAGATTGAATGAGGTGCAGTATACAGAAAGCGATTTCCAGAAAGAGAAACTAATCAAAGAGGGATTCGTTCTTGATGAGGACTATGGCGCTGATAATGGTGCTGCACTGGACAAGATGACCAAGCAGCAGCTTGTTGATTATGCGGAAGCTAACGGTATTGACATTTCCGGCGCGAATACAAAAGCCGATATCCTTTCTCTGATCAAGGAGTAATTCTTATGATTGCCGATGTGAAAATCCTCATTAAGGGCGCGACCGGGTATGATGTCAAAGATTCTGATGTGGCATTGCTGGAATACATTTATCAGGGGGAAGTGCAGCACGTTTTGAACAGCTGCAACTTGAAAGAAATCCCCAATGAGCTGCAGCACACTGTAGATGAAATGACAGCAGGCAGGTTCATGCAGATGAGCAAGGCAGCTATTTTAAGTGCCGATGAGCTTGACGTCGTAAAATCCATAAAAGAGGGTGATACGACGGTAGAGCTCGGTGGAACTTCGGCAGAACAGAGGCTGGATGTACTGATTGCGTTGTGGACAAAGGAGCGTGATTTGGGATGCTTCCGAAGGCTGCGTTGGTAAGATCAAGAAAAGCCATTGAAAGCCTGTATGCAGATACATGCAGAATTATTACAGAAAAGGATACTGTAGATCCAGATACGGGAATTGTAAAAACGGTAAGGGTGACCTCTGCGGAGTACCCTTGCCGTATTTCTTACAAGAATTTGCCTGCGACTGGCGGTGATAGCATTCCTGCTATGACACAGTCCGTTACTTTGTTCTTGTCTCCTGAAATTGATGTGCCTGCAGGCGCTGATGTTGACGTGGTACGGCAAGGGCGGCATCTGCATTTTAAATCTGCAGGTGTATCTGCTGTCTATGATAATCATCAGGAAATCAGCTTAGAACACCGGGAGGTGCACGATGGCTGATGTAACTATAGATTTCAGAGGCTTTGAGGAACTGCAGAAACGAATTGCTGAATTGAATAGTTCCGCAATGGAAGAAGCTAAACGCCAAAGCATGAAAGAGATGGCCGCCGTGTATCTTGCCGAAGCGAAAAGGGCCACCCCGACGAGAGGGGTTCAAACCGTTGAAAAAAACGGTACGACAATCACAGCCAATTCTGAACATATGAAACGTTCGTGGAATGCCGGAGCTGTTGAGCAGAATGGCAGGGAGTACAAAATTAAAGTATTCAATACGGCGTCTTACGCTTCTTATGTCAATGATGGCCACAGGCAGCAGCCGGGAAGATATGTTCCTATTCTGGGTAAACGATTGGTGGAAAACTGGGTAGACGGATTGAACATGGCAGAAAAAGCAGAGAAAGCAACGGAGCGGCGGTCTAAAGATATCTTGCGTAGAAATATTAACAGGGTGTTATTGAGGTACAGCACATGACAATAATTAATGAGGTAATCAAAGGCATCTCAACGAAACTACATAAGCTGACTAAATATCCCGTGTATGTAGACGTAAAAAAGAATCATGTCGTGTTTCCGTGCTTTTATCTGAAGCAGCTGGATCAGTCACAGGAGCTGTCTGTTGGTAACCGTTACTGGCAGGAGCATAGCTTTGATATCTGGTTCATGCCGAATGCGGCCGATGAAGTTTCAGATGTCAGGGAAGAAATTCACAAGATGGCAGAAGCATTCTTTGTAGAGCTGGAGTATATTACTCTTTCGGATGGATCTGTCATTCGGGGGACAGACATGCATTACCGCACGACTGACGGCGCACTCCACTTCTTTGTTTCTTATAATCTATTTATTTTAAAAGAACGGGAAAAAGCAGAAAAAATGCAGAGTTTAAAAGCGGAAGGAGCCATAAAAAATGGCAGTTAAAAAAGAAGAACAGACAGCGCCCGAGGAGCGTTTCGACGGAGTAACGATTGTTAAATCCGCCAAGTATAAACGCTATGCGGACATTTTGACGCATTTACTTAACGAAAGCGAACAGTATACGCATTCTCAGATTGATGAATTGCTGAAAGATGCGTTAAATCAGCCGGTCAAACAGGATATTAACTAAAGGAGGTAACTTATGGCATTAGGTGGCGGTACCTGGCTTTTTCAGAATAAGAAATTGCCCGGTACATATATCAATTTCATTTCAAAAGACCGTCCGATGACGGATATTGCCGACCGCGGTTATGCGGCAATGGCGCTTGATCTGGATTGGGGTGTAAGCGGAGCTGTCTTCCGTGTGGAAGCAGAAGATTTCCAGAAAAATTGTCAGAAGATTTTCGGCTATGATTATGGCCATGATAAAATGAAGCCTTTGCGCGATTTGTTTATCAATCTGAAGACAGGGTATTTCTACCGTTTAAACAGCGGCGGCGAGAAAGCAAAGAATACATTGGCAACGGCAAAATATGCGGGAACCAGAGGAAATAATTTATCTACTGCAGTACAGAGCGACCCAGATAACAGCGGAAAGTTCATCGTGTACACTTATCTAACGACAGACGGGCTTCTGAAAACGGTAGATAAACAGTCCAACGTCAGCAAAGGCGCGGATTTGCAGGATAATGATTTTGTCGTATTCAGCAGAACCGCGACACTTACTGTAAAAGCGGCGGAACCACTGACTGGGGGTACGAACGGAACATCGGTTACTGTTTCCGAGTATCAGTCTTTTGTTGAGCATATAGAGCCGTATTATTTTAATATTTTAGGATATGCGGGCTCTGATGAGACAGTACAGTCTTTGCTGATTAATTTCACAAAGCGCTGCCGTGAAAACACGGGATCAAAATTCCAGCTTGTTATTTACGGCAAGACAAAGGTTAATTATCCCGGCGTTATTTCTATTAAGAATAATGTGACAGATACGGGCGCTGAAAAAGGATCCTTAGTATACTGGCTCACTGGGAAAGAAGCGGCATGTGCGATTAATGCAAGCTGCACGAACGCGATCTATGACGGAGAATATACGGTCAATACCAACTTCAAGCAGTATGAGCTTGAACAGGCGGTCAGCGATGGCATGTTCATGTTTCATAATGTTTCCGATGCGGTATCCGGCAATGTATTAGGCGATACCCGTGTTCTGACGGATATTAATACGTTTACAGAAATTACTAAAGCAATGAATAAAGATTTCACTTTAAATCAAGTTATTCGTGTTTTGGATAATGCTGCAATTGACATTGCCCGACTGTTTAATCGGATTTATCTCGGTAAGGTACAGAATGATGCGGACGGGCGGATTTCTTTGTGGAAAGACGGTATAGCGCTGTTTGAAGAATACCAGCGTGTCAGGGCGATTCAGAATTTTGTGGATGATGACTTGCCGGTACCCACGCAGGGCGAAGAGAAAACCGTCGTTCTGTGGACATTTGAAATCCAGCCGACGGCATGTATGGAAAAATTATATTGCACTGTGGTGGTCGCGTAAGAAAGGAGATAGCTCATGGCAGATGAAATCAGCGCAATCCGTACGATGCTGGCCAAGGATGTTATTTCAGCAAAGCTGGCCAGTGCCTATGTAACGGTAGATGGAAACAGGTATCTGTTATTTCAGGCAAAGAGCCTTGAAGCAACTATCGAAAAAGAGAAAGAAGAAGTTGCCATTCTGGGGCGCCTGATGAAAGGGAATAAATCCGTGTCCGCTAAAGGAAGCGGTACTCTGACAATTTACAAGAATACTTCGCTCTTTGAAAATATGATGCTGAAATACGTCAATCAGGGAGTGGATACTTACTTTGATCTGCAGGTCGTCAATAATGACCCGACCAGCGAAGCAGGAAAACATACTGTAATTCTGACTGGTTGTAATATTGATAAAGGCACGGTTGCTGGATTTGATGCAGAGGGCAAGTGGCTTGAAGATGAGATTTCATTCACTTTTGAAGGCATCAAGGTTCCTGAAAAATTCAAAGAACTTGATGGAATGAAAGCGTAATGGCGGCGGGGACATCCCCGCCTATTCTTTTGTGAAAGGAAAATCAAATGGCTGAAAAAACACTAAAAGCATTTTTTAAGGAAAACGTTATTAAAAAGGCGCCGGTACAGTATGCCGCATCAAAGCGAATGGTTGGTGAAGACGGAAAACCCGTGCCGTGGAAAATCCGCGTACTGACTAATGAGGAAATGGACAGCCTACGTGATGCCTGCACGAAACGAATTCCGGTCAAAGGAACTAAGGACTGGAAGATGGAATTTGATCAGGATAAATTCATGATCGAAATGACACTGAAATCTGTCGTATTCCCCAATCTGAACGACGCAGAACTGCAGGGGAACTGGGACGCAATTGGAGCAGAAGAATTACTTAAAGCAATGCTGACACCGGGCGAGCTGGCAGACCTGTATTCTGCCGTATCTCAGGCGTCTGACTTTGAGGCGGGCATGGGCGATAAGATTAAGACGGTAAAAAACTCTTAAAGGCAAAGGATCTGGATGCGCATGTGGCCTATTTTGCACTTATTAAGCTGCATAGGCTGCCGCACGAGATTTTTACTTTGCCGGAACACGAATTGGCTATGATCTATGCTTTTGTTGATGAATACATCAAATCAGAGAAAAAGCAAACAGCCAAATTGAAGCGCAAATAGAAAGGGGGCAATAGATGGCAACACTGCAGAACTACATCAGTCTTCGGGATGGTGTCAGTCCGATGCTTGAAAAAATGAGCCGTGCAGCTCACACCGTATCAAATAAATTAAACCGCGTAAGCGGAAGCGCCCGGAACGCCGGAGATTCTTTCGGTTATGCTGCTGAAAAAGCGGGGCTGTTTAAGAGCATCCTTGCCGGCAACATTGTCGGGAATGTCATCATGCGCGGGCTGGATAGTATTGCAGGTTCTATTTCAGGAGCTGTAGCGCTGGCTGATGAATACACAAGTTTGAATGCCAGGCTGGCACTGGTAGCCGGTTCACAATCCAACGTGGCCGCACTAAATGATATGATTTACGAATCCGCGCAACGAGCACGTGGCGGGTATATGGATATGGCAAAAGCCGTGGCCAGCCTTTCCGTTAATGCCCGTGACGCTTTTCCCGACCCGCGAAAAACAGTGCAGTTTATGGAAGGGATGCAAAAGCTGTTTGTTATCGGCGGCGCATCTAAAGAGAATCAGCAGTTCGCCATGCTGCAGCTGCAGCAATCATTAGCCAGCGGCCGTCTGCAGGGCGATGAATTCAGGTCTATCACTGAAAACGCACCAATTTTGCAGGATATGATTGCTAAAACAATGAAGGTCTCCCGCGGCGAGTTGAAACAACTGTCTGCACAGGGGGAAATCACCGCAGATATCATCAAGCGGGCTATATTTGAAAATATGGACGAAATCAATGATAAATTTGAGAGTATGCCAAAACGCTGGAGCGATCACTTTACAGATTTTAAAAATGTAGTATTGAAATCTTTTGCGCCGATTGCGGAACGTATCAATCGTCTGGCAAACAGTGAAGGTGTCCGTTCTATGTTCAGCATGCTGAAAAATGGAGTTAAGTCCATCATGCCTGTGCTTTACGCGGTTATCAGCGGTGTTGAGAAGTTTGTTAATATGTTCACTGCAGGAATTTCCACTGTGGCATCGTTTGTGCAAAATCACGGACTGCTTATGCAGATGGCACTTATCGCGCTGGGCGGGTATCTGGCATTTGTCGGAACGATGGCGCTTGTTTCTGCCGGACAGATGGCGCTGGCAGCGATATCAACAGCCGCTAAAAAAGCGGCAGACTGGCTGGAAACGGCGGCATTAATTGCATTGACCGTGGCGCAGGATGGCCTGAATGCGGCGTTGTACGCGTGCCCGCTGATATGGATAGTCGGCGCTATTATTGCTGTTATCGCTGTGCTATATGCGGCAGTGGCGGCGGTTAATTATTTCGCGGGAACGAGCATATCAGCAACAGGTATTATCTTCGGGGCTTTCATGTGGCTGTTTTCTTCTGTATGGAACATGATCGCGTTTACTGTGAATATGTTTGTTTCTCTTGCGGAATTCATTGGGAACGTTTTTGTGGATCCTCTGAATGCCACCTATAACCTCTTTGCGGATATTTGGAATGGTGTCGTCGATCTGGTAGGACAGGCGGTAACCGCTATTGTTGATATGATTGCGCAAATTCCAGGAATGAGTAAGCTTGGTATTAGCACTGATTTTTCTGCGGAATCTTTAAAGATGGAGAGACGAGAAATCTCCGGCGGTTATGATTTTTCCGGCTATAAGATGAAAACGCTGGATCCTGCCAATGAAATGGCGTGGGGATATAATGTCGGCGCAGGAATTGGTGACAGTATCAGTGACGCGCTCAAAATGCCTGAAATAGCAGCACCCGGTTACAATGCCGAGGATATAGCCGATAACACGGCGAATACCGCGGATAACACCGGCAAAGGAGCAAAAGACGCAAAAAGAGCAGCTGACGCTTTGGATAGTACGGCTGACGACCTTGCTTTTCTCCGGGAAGCAGCTGAACGGGAAGCGGTCAATAAATATACGACAGCTACTATTCATATCGATGTAGGCGGGGTCACTGCGGGAGATACCGGCGGTAATGATTTTGACGGAGTCTTGCGGCGGCTGAACGATGTGTTGATAGAATCTGTAGAAAACGGAGCGGAGGCGGTACAGCGATGAGTTACTATTTCTTTTTAGGAAATACCATGCTGCCCGTTCCGCCGCCCAGAATGAACACGAAGATTAACGGGAAAAACAAAACAATCAATCTGATTAATGAAGGAGAAGTCAATTTAATCAAGACGCCCGGATTAACAGAAATATCATTTGACTTCTTGCTGCCTAATAGCAGGTATCCTTTTGCAAATTACGATTCATCCTTACAAACAGGATTAATCAATTATGCCGTGGGGGCAATTTCATCCCGTATCGGAGGCTCTTTAGGAAACGCATTTTCTTTTAAGAAAGCGGCGCCGTTCCTCGATTCGCTCAAGTCCTCTAAAGAGACGCGAAATCCTATCCGATTTATCGTTACCCGCATGGGTTTTGATTATTCCCAATTGTGGAATACCAATATGCTTTGCACTGTTGAGAATTATACAATAGGTGAGGACGCACGGAACGGAAACGATTTAAATATCAGTATTGTACTTAAGCAGTATAAATTCTTTGGAACAAAAGAAGTAGAAGTGACGAAAAATGAAGATGGTACGGAAACGTTGCGGGTAAAAGAACCGCGATATACCCCGACAACACAGGTTCCCGCGATGATGAAAATAACAAATCAATTGTCTGTGCTGGAAGCCTGTAAAGGCGTTATTGGTGGAAATCTTGACTGGCGAGCAGTGGCCAACGCCAGTGGAGTAACTAACCCGCTTGAAAAGAATATAAAAGGGCAGGTGCTTAAACTTGTTTGAAGTTATTATCCATAACAAGACGGAAAACAAATATTACGCGCCTGCCGTGTTGGATGGAGCGAAAATTGAATGGACTATCAGCGGGGCACCGGGGAAGTTCACGTTTACCGTATACAAAGATGAAACTCTTAAATTTGTTGAGGGGGATACTGTGCAGGTCAAGGTTGGAGATAAAGCTATTTTCTTCGGGTTTGTTTTCGTAAAAAAACGAAACAAAGACAGCAGTATCGATGTCACTGCTTATGATCAACTCCGATACCTGAAAAATAAAGAAAGCTGGCAATACAAGAATATGACCGCTACGCAGGTCATACAGAAGCTGGCCGAATATTTTCAGCTAAAAGTCGGAACATTGGCGGATACTAAATTCGTGATTGATAAGAGAGTGGAGGATAATGCTACTCTCTTTGATATTATCCAGGGCGCGCTGGATATTACTTTAGTCAATACAAAAGAAGTTTATGTGCTTTACGATGATTTCCAAAAACTCATGCTTTCAAAGCCGATTGACATGGTGGTTCCCATTCTCATAGATAATGAAACCGCAGAAGATTTTGATTATGAAAGCAGCATAGACAAGGACACGTATAACTTAGTCAAGTTGGTAGTAGAAGACAAGCAGGCGGCGGGAGAAGGTAAGCGAAAAGAGTTCTATGCGCCGATGAGCCCCGACGAGTTCGCAAAATCAAAAGAAAAAGACCAGTGGGGCGTCCTGCAGTACTATGAAAAGCTGCAGAAGAATAATCAAAATCCACAGGAACGGGCTAACCAAATGCTTAAGTTTTATAACGTAGTCCGTAGGAAACTGGACATAAAGGGAGCGGCCGGAGATATCCGTGTGCGTGCAGGTTCTATGATTTACGTAAAGCTCAATTTGGGCGATGTGGAATTGGCACACAAAGTACTGGTGACGAAAGTTGTCCATACTTTTTCTAATCAGGTACATCTGATGGACTTGACGCTGAAAGGCGGTGTAATCAATGATCAATGATGAATTGCCGAATGTGCTGAAATCTCTTGTAGCACAGACCGTGCGCGGGATGAATCCGTCTGATTTCGTTCTGGGCGAAGTTATATCTGAAACTCCTTTAGTCATCCGTGTAGGAGAGAATGAATTGGATGAAGATTTTTTGATACTTTCCGATAATGTCCGTGATTTTGAAGTAGATATTGAAGTCAACCACATTACTGAAAAACGGGCAGGCGGCGGTGGATACGCAGAGTATGCCAGCCATGACCACGGTTATAAAGGGAGGAAGAAGATCATCATCTATAACGGATTAAAAATCGGAGAGAAAGTCGTCATGATACAGCAGTCCGGCGGACAGCTGTTTTTTGTTGCTAATCGTGTATACAACCATTCTGAGGTCCACGGGCAATGGGGGTGATTAAATGAAACTATTACCTGAAGAATTTAACAATGTGTCCATTGCGGGCAGCCAGATACGCATGCCGTCTAAAACCTATCGAATGAATATTGAGGAAGAAACCGTATCAGGAACAATAACAGATGACTTGGAAGCTGTGCGGCAAGCCGTCTATAAGATCTTAAATACAGAACGGTATAAACACATCATCTATTCTTCGAATTACGGCGTGGAACTTGCCGATCTGTTTGGCAAACCTATGCCTTACGTTATCCCTGAAATCCCGCGCCGGATAGAAGAGGCACTGCTGGTAGATGACCGTATCAACAAAGTGGACGGCTTTGATTTGCAATATGATAAGCAAGGAAACGTCAAATGTTATTTTGTAGTTCATTCTATTTTTGGGGATATCGAGATGGAAAGGAGTGTGAAGGTAAGGAATGTATGAGGATCAGACAAGCCAAGTCATAGAAAAGAGAATGCTGGATGCCGTTAGCTCCGCAGTTGATAAACGGGAAGGCAGTATTATACATGATGCAACGGCTCCGGTATCAATTGAACTTGAACTGATGTATGCTGCGTTGGACTGGTTTATGAAAAACACATTTGGTGATACGGCAGAACGTCAGTTTTTAATCGAGCGGGCTTTAGAACGTGGACTTGTGCCGTATAAAGCAACAAGGGCAGTCGTACGTGGGATATTTACTCCGGGTACGTTGGAAATATCAATTGGACATCGATTTTCCTGTGGCGGAATCAATTATGCTGTAACGGAAAAGTTGAAATCCGGCAGTTATCTACTGCTCTGTGAGATTGCGGGTGTTTCCGGAAATAAGGAAGCAGGAATGCTTGTGCCGATTGATAATTTACCAAATCTGCAGTCTGCAAAGATTGAAGCGCTGACTATCCCCGCAATTGATGACGAAGATACGGAAGTGTTCCGGCAACGGTATTTAAAAAGTTTTGAAACGCAGGCATATGGTGGAAATATTGCCGACTATAAAGAAAAAGTATTATCCATATCTGGTGTGGGCGGCGTCAAAGTGTACCCGGTCTGGAACGGCGGAGGCACGGTTAAAGTCGTATTTTGCACATCCGAATTTAAATCGCCCGATAGTGAATTTGTGAACACAGTGCAGGAAATGCTGGATCCGGTTCCTTATCACCAGAAAGGCGTCGGTGTAGCACCGATAGGACATTATGTAACAGTAGCAGGGGTAACGGAAAAAACAATTAACATTAAAGCAAAAATTTCTGTAAAAAGTGGGTTTGTATTGAGTGATATAAAACCGAAAGTCACAGAAGCGATCAATGACTATCTGAAAGAGCTTAATCGAGAGTGGAAAAATACACAGACTATATCGGTTAACGAGTTTACGAATATAGGACTTATCGTCCGTGTGTCTAAGATAGAAAGCTGTATTTTAGATGTAACCGGCGTTCTCGATGTGGAAGAATCTACTATTAACGGATCAAAACAAAACCTGCAGCTGGGCGTTGATGAAATTGTTAAATTGGGGGGGCTGACGTATGAGTAATAATTTACGGGATAGCCTCAAATTGCGGAAAGCAAATATTAGACATTATTTCCCTGATGTGCTTGTTAATGCGGTAGAGTTTAAAGAATTTGCAAAAACGGTAGATCCAGAGATGAATTGTATTATTGGGCTGCTCGTTGAAAAAGCTTTAAATACTTTTATCTTTGATCTCGATGAGGATGGAGCAACACGGTGGGAAGATATGCTGAAACTGACACCGAGAAGTACGGATACTCTAAATGATCGGCGAATGGCGATTCTTGCTAAAATCACACCGAATACTCCATATACATACAAAAAACTGGAGATTCTGCTGGATGGTATTTGCGGCGCAGGGAATTACAGTATCAATCTAAAACACAATCAATATTACATAAAAATACTGATTGCATTAGGCGTTAAAAGACAAAGACAAACTGCAGAATATATGCTCCGATGTATATTGCCCGCAAATCTAACAATTGAAATAGATCTGATGTATAACCGTCACATAGATCTGAAACGATTTACTCACAGAAGAATAAAAGAATTGATGTATACTCATCATGATTTAAGAGCGGAGGTACTGGCAGATGCCTAATTACACCAAAACGATAAACCTTGAAAAGCCTTTGCAAACAGAAGTTTACGATGTGGATAAACGGAATGCAAACTGGGATAAGATTGATAAGGCTATCAAGAAAGACCGGGACGATGCAGATACTCATGCCGCAGATCCCGATGCCCACGCAAATGGGATAGCTGGCAACGCTGCCAGTGCTACAAAGTTAAAAACCGCAAGGAAAATTACCCTTGGCGGCGATATCCGAACCATCGGAAGGACATTTGACGGCAGTGGAAATATTGAATTTAATGATATTCAAGTTATCCATGCGAAGGAAGCCGATGAGGCAACCCAAGCCGTAAACGATACTAATGGCAATCGTATAGATACTACTTATGCCACTGCCGGATATTTACTTTCAGAAGCTTGTAAAAACGGAGTCATACAAGATACTTTGCTTGTATCGATAGGAGAACCACAGGCGGACGTTAACAAAACGTACCTCGTGAACAGTACCTCCCAAAGCCACCCTCCGGATTTAGCCTGGGGTGTCCGCGAAGTCTGCTTTATCGGTAAGAATGCCGTTATCATTCGTGTAACTGGACTGGATATCAACGGACAGACCAACTGCATATGGACGAATATATATAATCAGGTCAATTGGACTGGATGGCAGAAATATGCGCACACGTCGGATATTCTTCCACCTATTGAAGCAGCGAACATTGGGAATCCCGCGAATTGGTGGGTGAAAATACGAGGCGGTTTCATTATACAAGGTGGCTTCTATGCTATTAACAGTACAGCAAACAAAGAGACACCATTCACCGTTGCATTCCCGATTGCGTTTTCGACGACCTGTATGGGGATATGCGGGAACGATGTTGGATCTGGTGTCTTTGCATTATCATTCAATCCGATATCTAATGCGCTATTTAATGTTTGGCGTAGTGATAATAGGCCTACAACCTTTAGGTATACGGCATTCGGTTTTTAGTGGAGGGAATATGAAATATTTATCTATTTTTGCGAAGAAAACCGGTGAAAGATTAACGTCTTTTGTTGTCGGCATCCACGGTGCGACGCTACAAGAACTCAAGGAAAAAGCTAAGAGCGAATACCCATCTGCAATACAGATAGAACAAACAGCAGTAGAATGGCAGGAATCCTTAAACGAAAACTATATTCTGAAAGATGGTAAGCTCACAAAACATATTGAACCAAGCGAAGTAGAGAAAAGAAATAATAAACTTGTAGCATTAGATACTAATTATGAAAAACAAATCAGCAACATTGAACTCGAAATGGCAAAAGCAAAAGCGATTGAAGATGAGGATCTATACACTGAGTTAAAAGAAGAGCGAGAAGCATTGATGAACGAATACGCAGAAAAGAGAGGGGAAATCTAAATGGAACGTTGCTTTTTGTGTCACCGAAAAATGGATAAAAAAACAGGACTTTGTACAAATAAGAAATGCATCCGGAGCAAACCACTGAAAGAAAAGCCTGAAAATAAGACGGAGGATAATAAATAATGAGTATGGTGGATATAAGTCCTGAAGCACTGGAGCGAATTGTTCGGATTGAAACGAAACTTGACATGCTTGTCGAAATGTTACCTGAAATACAGAGACTTCAGGTAGCGCACGAAAGGGCAGAACAAAGTGCGAAATCAGCACATCACAGGATAGATAATATCTATAAAGTAGCCGGTCTGATTTCTACTATTATTTCCGTGGTAATTGCATTGATAGGAAAGGTGATGTGATTGTTTGCGAAAATAAGAGATTTATGGAAAAAAGCTGTCGGATACATAAATGGACACATACCGAAAGGGAATGCCAAGCCGTCTATGAAAGTAGTCTACGGATATGCCGTAGGCTTTTTAATTCTGTTTTGTGTCGTGCTGGCCGCGTGGGTTATTGAATTCTGCAGGGGTTCAGCTAATACGATGACATTGATTAAATTCTTTGAAGATTATACTGCCGTTCCGGTCGTTGGGGTGATTGCATTTATCGCCAAGTATATGGTGGATAAAAATCGCAATGGACGGCCGGATGCCATAGAAAAGGAGTTGAAAAAAGATGGCGTTAAAAGAAATTGAAATATTGCTGCAGAATGCTGTGGGATGCATTGATAGGATCTATGAACATTGGACAGGCTGTGACGGGAGTGTAGTTAACCTGCCTGACTATACAGTAGTAATCGACCGGATCGGCAGATATCACGTCATGCACGAAGATTTTACGGAACGTTTGGCGCATACATGGCACAGGAACAGCCGGTCAATCGGTATAGCGATGGCGTGTTGCAAAGACGCGGTATGTTACTATGATTCTCCCGACGGTATAGATTTGGGAAATGAACCGCCGACAAAAGAACAGATTGAAGCCATGGCTATGCTGACTGCAAAAGCTGAATTGATACTCGGGCTTACTGCGGACGATGTATATACGCATGCGGAAATCGCTGAAATTGACGGTTATGGCGTAGACAGCGGAGACCCTGATATGCGTTGGGATCTGTTGTATTTACCGGATTACGGTAACGGCGGAGTATTAGTGCCGGGTGGAGATTTGATTCGGGGCAAAGCGGAATTTTACAAGAATCAGGAGGACTAAATGTGTGGAAAGATATTAAAACAAGTAATTATCGCTATCTGCTTATTGTTGGGGTTGTCATTTTGCTATTGCTTGCAGGTATCGGCGGATGGCAGCATTACGAATCAAGCAGAGCCAAAACAGACTATCATGATATCAATGACGGATTGGAACGAATTGAAGACCGAATTCACAGCGCAGAGCTTGGAATTAAATCAGCTCAGGCAGAAATTGATCATGCTCAAGATGGACTCCGAAGAGCAAATGAAACAGCTGGAGAAATTGCAGAAAGAACTCGAAGAGACGCAGATATCATTAACGAATGCGAATCAATCGTTGAACGATGTCAAGAAAGATCTATCCGAATCCAGGACATCATTAGAAGAGTTGAAGAACAAAATAAAGAATATGGAGCACAAACGAGCGGTCATACGTAGGCAACGAGATATATATGCGGGACTGTTTGTTGTTACCACGGGCACAGTTATCGCTCGGAGGTAAAAAAGAGGGCAGAAAACAGCCCTCTTTTTTACTCAAAATTTACGATAATATTTACGATAATTTATAAAAAAATGTATCTTTTAATGCTATTTTGTACCCTAAAACATTCAGTATTTACCGATATTTTTGTTATAATTCAAAATTGGAAATCATGTTGCCGGCGAATACCGGCACGGGGGTTCGAATCCCCCTCTCTCCGCCACGAAGTCAGAGCCTGTCAAGTAAGACGGGCTTTTTTGTTTTGTGAAAATGGCAACAAAAAAGTTCCGTTGAAATGCTTTTTGACGACACTTTGACGACACTTTGTTCCGGTGCGCAAGAAAATTTGATTGTATGGGCTTTTTATTGAAATATGGCAATATATCATTTGTCCTGCAGGCGATTTTAATATTGATTCCGTATAAGGAAGCAAAGAAAACATTTACAATACCGTCCCTGTAAACTATAATTAAAAATAAGAAAAACATTTGAAATATTACTTTGGGAGAGCAATCATATGCGGGGGAAAATCGTAACAGCCTTTATTTTTTTAACCATGATGACGGGAGCGGTATCAGCTGCTCCCGTTTTAGATTACACAGGAGCAGAGCGGCTGGAAGAAGCGCGGCAGAGAGAAGAAGAGCGGCAGGAACGGCTGCATGCGCCCCGCGTAGAAAACATTGAGAACGGCCTGAATGAAAAAGAAAAGGCAGACGCCGTTCTTGGGCCCGTATTTAAAATAGACGAAATTATTTTATCGGGGCAGGAAGAAAAGTTCGGCTGGCTGCAGGACATCATACAGCCCCATATTCACACGGAGATGGGGATTTCATCCGTCAACAGGCTGGTAAAAGACCTGAATGCGAAACTGCTGGACAAAGGATACGTGACCAGCCGCATCGTGATTCCCGAGCAGAATATGAAAAACGGGAAACTCCTTCTCCGCATCCAAACCGGCAGGCTGCATAAAATCATCTACAGCAGAGACAGCGCCGTCATCCCATGGAAAAACGCATTTCCCATCAAAGAAGGAGACATCCTGAACATCCGCCGCCTGGAGCAGGGGCTGGAACAGATGAAACGCGTCAGCTCCTCTGACGTATCCATGAAACTCCTCCCTGCCGAAGAAGCGGACATGACAGACGTGGAACTCTCCATAACCAAGGGGAAACAAATAAAGGGAAGCCTTTCCGTGGACGACTCCGGACTGGAAGACACAGGAAGCATCCAGTGGAACGCCGCCCTGGGGATAGACCGGCTCTTCAATGCCAATGACCTCTTCCGCATCAGCGGAAATACAGACGGCTCCCGGGACGGATACGAAAAAGGAACCAGAGGACAGGGCATTTCCTACTCCATCCCCAGAGGATGGGACACCTTCACACTGCAGCACAACCGCTACCGATACCACCGGACCGTAGAGTCCCGGCCCTATGACTTCATCAGCAGCGGGAAAACCCGCATCACCGAATTCACCTTCAGCCATGTCATGGGACGCACCAAAAACGAAAAATACGGCTGGGACATAAGCCTCACCAAAAGAAACGCCCACTACTTCATCAACGATATGGAAATCCCCGTACAGGCCATGGACACCACCGCCATGGAAATAGGCCTCTTTGACCGCGTCTATACAGGAAGCGGCACACTGTACACCCGCCTCGGATATAAAATGGGGACAGGATGGTTCGGCGCGAAACCTGATACAGACAATCCGGCGAGTCCCAAAACCCATTATAAAATGTGGCTCCTGGACATAGACTGGCAGAAACCCCTTACCCTGGGACACCGGCCGGCATCCTTCACCACATCCCTTCACGGGCAGTGGACGACAGGCGGCATGCGCCTCTACAGCACAGACATGGTGAGCATCGGGAACAGGTACACCGTCAGGGGCTTCGACGGAGAATACACCCTCATGGGAGAAAACGGATGGTACCTCCGAAACGAACTGTCATCCTCTCTTCCGCGCCTCCACAGCAGCGTATATGCAGGACTCGACGCAGGCGCCGTATACGGCGTATCCACAGAGATCCTGACAGGAAGAACCATCGCGGGCATGGCGCTGGGAATGAGAGGAACCTTTCCCTCAGGACTCTTCTACGACACCTTTATCAGCAGAGCCTTATACAAGCCTGACGGCTTCCATACGAAAACATGGGCCGGCGGATTCACAATGGGCTGTCAATTTTAAATGAAATAGGCAAAATTTTAATTAGAACGACAAGAGGTTATGACAAATGAAAACAAGCACAAGCAAACGACTCAGATGGAATGTAGCCATATGGCTGGCAGCGGG
>OGQC01000022.1_pt1 | contig 78321 bp, 59 predicted proteins | sample 1553081 | NCBI WGS metagenome assembly OGQC01 (sample SAMEA2580267, study PRJEB22360) | human gut metagenome | biome: human gut; feature: human-associated habitat; material: faeces | place: Denmark | collected 2008/2010
ATCAAGTTTATGCTTTATTAACGAGAAGTTTTCTATAGGGGTGCTGAGTAGTTACTGTTGTATAATTCAGAAAAAAATATTAATTTTGCCTTCATATATAGTTACTCTTAAAACCGTTGTTCTATTGTTTTCTAGCGATTACAAAGATACAACTTTTAGTGAGAAACTGTTTCTCCCATTATTTTTGGGTGGAAAACTTTAGTAAGTGATTATTTATTCATAAATTAATGTATAAGAACTATGAGGCTTAGAAAGATTTTAATGGTAGCAAGTGTGACTTTTGCTTGCGTTGCCCAAGCCCAGGATTTAACGATCCATGTTAATAAGAAAGGTAAAGTCGGGTTCGTTGATAAAAATGGAGCCGAAGTGATTAAATGTGCTTATGAGAGTGCCTATCCATTTTCAGGTGGATATGCGATTGTAACTAAATCAGGAAAGTCCGGTATAATAGATGAAAGGGGTAAGGTCGTTTTACCGCTGAAGTATACATCTATTATGCCTTGGAATCAGTCCCTTTATTTGATAAAGACAGGCAAGATACAGGGATTGGCAAGCCATGATGGAAAAGTGGTTCTTCCAACGAAGTATTCTTTTATTTCTAAGCCAAATTGTTATGGCAAGGCTTTAGTTGCGGTTGGGGGAAAGCAGTCTTCTTCTTCCGATAATAAGCAGTATATGCTCAATGCAAAATTGGGTATCATTGATGATAATGGTAGAGTACTGGTTACTCCAAAATATAAGGGAATTCATGAGTTTTCTTACAATACCAAGGGCGTATTTCCTTATAACGAAGGATTGCGTTTGTCGGCAGCAATTCATTCTTTGAAAGACACTTTGAAAACAGATTGTAAGTATATCGGTTTTAATAATGATCCTTTTGGCATCACAGGATGTGGTCTTATAGATGAAAATGGCAAGGAAATCCTTAAGATGGGAGTGTATGACCAATTGATGCTACCACAAAGTGGTATGGTCAGATATTATGATATCAAGAAGAAGCAAACAATTTGTGGCTATCACAATCTTGATACAGGTAAGGGCTTCGTTGCAGCTAAGTTTAAATTGAGTATAGCTGATATAAAGTTCTGGACTCATGGAGATTTTGATGGCGATATTGCACCTGTTAATGGTGAGACTTGGAACTTTGTCGATAAGACAGGTAAGATATTGCGCAAGGATTACAAACAGTTGAAACATAGCCAGAATGGTGAGTGGGCGGCACAGAATGTCTCTGGAAAATGGGATGTGTTTGATAGCTACAACCAAGACATAGTTTCGTTGTCTAACTATGAAGATATCAATTTCCCTACAGAAAAAGGTGATTTAGAGGTTTATTCTGTCAAAAAGGGAACTCGATATGGAGCAATTACTAAGGCTGGCAAAGAGGTAATTCCTTTTCAATATGATTTTGTAGCTTCAAATACTTATGATGTCTTAGATGTTATGAAGGATAGTTTGTGGGGAGCTTATTCAGCCTCGGGAAATAAAATTATTCCTTTGTCTTACAAGAAAATAGTATTACCAAGCGAGCGTGGTTGTCAAGATTTCTGGGTGATGAAATCTGATAGTTTGTTTTATCATTTTAATGTGACATCGCAAAAAATATATGACTTAGGCTATGAGGCAGTTGCCAATTTTTCTAAGGGCATCGCTCATGTTCGCCCAGTTGGTATGAAAATAGAAAATTCAGAGGTAAATCGTTCTCAATTATTTGCCCCTAATACCAATCATAAGGATATAGCTTCTGTCAATCCTGAGGAACGGAGAGAGTGTTTTGGCTATTTGGTGAATACTAATGATGTGGTGCTGTTTGATTTACCGGTGTCTACTACCTATGTAGAACTCGTTATGGAACAGCTCAAAAAACGAGGTAACCGTAAGTTAACTGAGGCTGAGAAGAAAAATATCCTCTTGGATATAACTAAGGAAAATCGTAGTTATGATTTAAATTCAGTTTTGGATGAGGATGAGTGGAATTATTAAAATGTAGGAGATTATGAAAAAGATAATATTGACACTTATGATGAGTGCTGCCGTCGTGGCTTCTTACGCCCAGGCGGATCATGAAGATGTGATGAACTATCGTCGCAGTTCTTTATATTCTTTGATGGTGAATCATACAGACCAACAGTTTGCTAACGAGATAAAGGAGGCTTTCTTACAGATTCCTGTTCCGGATAAGTTTAATAATCATGACCTTAGTGTAAAGGTGCTTAATCTTGATAAAAAGCTTGATGGCGCAAAGAGTGATAAGGAAAATCCTGTGATAACGAAATTCCTGAAAGACAATAATGTTGCAAGTCGCTTGGTGGGACGCTGGTTCAATAGGGATATCTATACTGGTGCTTGTGATATGGAGTTGGTAAAGGAACGCGGACTTTATAATGCAACAGAGTTTGACCGCCAGTTGGCTAAGCATTCTGCTCGTGGAATGGCGTTGTTACAAGATGCAGGTGAAGACTTAATTGGTAATACCTTTGTGGTTGTTAATGACATTCGATATATAGACAAGAGTAAGGGCTCTAAGACGGTAGGTTCTATCTTCAAGGTATTGGGACAGGTTGCCGCAGCATATACTGGTGTTGACAGTTATAAGGACTTGGGTGATAATCTAGGTGATATTGCTGAGAGTTTAAAGGGGTTCTCTGTCCGAATCAATACGTTCCTTTATCGTCTGGATTGGAATCAGGACCAGGCTAATTTGTTTTATCAGGAGCAATATGGCGTAGGGGCTGATGCTGCAAAAAAGCAAAACTTTGAAAAGGCGCGTCCTAATTATCATTTGAAATATGTAGGTAAGGTAGAAAGCCAGGGTGGTACTACCTCTTTCCTTGGTATCAAGGAGGATGAGCCAATTATGATGGTAAGAAAAGCTTGCCAGCGTGCCATTGATGAGAATGTGGTGGATTTGTAACGTAGTTATGAGGAATTTAGAACCAAGACTCCACTTTTGACAGCAGAACCTCTTACTGCTTATATTGGTAAAAAGGAAGGCGTAACAGCTAAGTCGAGATACGAAGTCCTTGAAGTTGTATTGTTGGAAAATGGTTCTCATAAATATAAAAAGGTGGGAGAAATTCAGCCTATAGAGGGGCAAATTTGGGACAACCGATTTATGGCTACAGAGGAAGGTGCAGTAGGCAGTAACTTGAACTATACTACGTTCCGTGCCATCAGCGGTAAAAACTTTGCGAAAGGAATGTTGATAAGGGAAATTACGAATAAATAAATTATTTGGAAAATGAAAAGAATTTTGAGCTTGTTATGCCTAATGCTAATGTTGTCTCTTGTTGCATTTGCAAAGGGTAATGAGATGCCTCAGTATGATATAACTGGGGCTGGATCTGGCAATGAAGGCATGCTGTTGGTTAAGGTCTTCGTATATTCCAAGAAGGTGACTGATCAGGACTTGAAGCGTGCTGCTGTTCATGGTGTTGTTTTTCGAGGATGTTCTGGAAATAATAGTGGTGCTAAACAACCAGCGATGGCACCAGCAGAATCTGAAGCAAGCCATTCCGAATTTTGTAATGGATTCTTTGCTGCGCAGGGTGAATGTCAAAATTATGCTAGTATCATAGCTGGTTCTTATGAGCGTGTGAAGACATCCAAGGGAGTAAAGAGTGGCGCTATTGTTCAGGTAGACAAGAAGGCATTGCGCAAGGCTTTGGAAAAGGCTGGTGTAGTACGTTCTCTGTCTGCAGGTTTTTAACTTCTGATAAATATTGATGAATATGAGAATTATCAGTTTTATATTATTTGTATTGTTAGCATTGCCTTCTTTTGGTCAGTATCGTGATGTACGTATGCCAGAACAGCCTAAGGGCTCAAATTATCGTGATTATACTTCACAAGAACAGGGCTTTTGGTGTGCCGTAGAGACAGAAGGTGGTAGTAGCATCATGGAGCATAAAACTAATATGCAATATGTGAACCTAACCTTTACTGGTGGTTATCGCATAAACGAGTTTTTGCGCTTAGGTGTAGGTTTTGGAGGCAGGATGTATGTTAATAATGCTAGTGTGAGAAATACCAATAGCAAGTTTGGAATACCAATCTTTGCCAATGTCCGTGGTAATTTCATATCAGCTCAGGATAGGGATGGCGTTCCTTTTTGGTCGCTCAATGTTGGTGGTATCACCAAAGAAGGTGCTTTCTTTAGCCCTACCATAGGTTATAGCTTTGGTGGACTTCGCAATAACTTTCAGGTTGGTGTTGCTTATACTTTGTCAAATCTCAAGGATAATGCCGGTGTAAAGCAAAACTATAACTATTTTGGCTTGAAACTTGGCTATGAATTTTAAATATTACGATTATGAAGAAAGTTATTTTGTGTATGCTGATGGTCTTTGCGACCTCAGTTTCTGTCATGGCGCAGAAGCAGGCGATCTACGACCGTTCTTCAATCAAGTGTATGGGGGTAGAATTGGATGGCTCCCAGACATTGAGAGTACTGGGCTATGGTCGTAATCGTTCTGATGCCAAGGAACAAGCCATGAAGAATGCTGTTTGGGCTGTAGTCTTTGATGGTATCCGTGAGGGAGTATCGGGATGCAATATGCGTCCGTTGGTGACAGAAGTGAATGCTCGTGAGCGATATGAGGACTATTTCAATGTGTTTTTTGCAGATGGAGGAGAGTATAAAAAATATGTTACTCTTAGAGATACCAAAAAACGTTCTGCTAATAAAAGCAAGGATAAGGTAGGCTATTCGTATGAGATGACCATTAGAGTGCTTCGCTCACAGCTCAAGGCGCGTTTAAAGGCTGATAATGTAATAGATAAAGATCACTTATAAAAAGAAAATATTATGAAGATAAGAAAAATGCTGATGATAGCCCTGCTGTTTTTTTCTTCTGTTGCTGTTTTTGGACAGGCGAAGAAACCTACCCTCATGGTAATGCCAAGTGATGCATGGTGTAACGAGCATGGGTATATGCAGACTTATGACAACCAGGGAACTCAGGAAAAAGTACCAGATTATAAGGCTGCTGTTTCTACGGATAAACAGTTGAATGCTGTTATTTCGAAAATCAACAATCTGATGGCTGATAGGGGATTTCCATTGAAAGATTTGCAGCAAACTTTGAAAACCCTCAATAATGATGCTGCTGAGGATGCGCTCTTGACCAGCAAGGCTGGAAATTCTGTGGCAGAGAGCCCTTTGGATAGGTTGCGCCGTCGTGCCAAACCGGACATCATCATGGAAATAGATTGGACGGAGAATAAGATGGGACCAAAAAGTTCTATTACATATAATCTTCGTGCCTTGGATGCTTATTCTGACAAACAAGTTGCTGGTGCTGAGGGTACGGGCAAGGGATCTTTTTCTGCCGAACTTCCAGTCTTACTAGAAGAGGCAGTACAAGATCACATGGATGAATTTTGCGAGCGTTTGCAATCTCATTTTGAGGATATGATGCAGAATGGTAGAGAAATATCTCTTGTAATGAAAGTATTTGATAATGGCTCCGGCTTGGATTTCGAGAAAGAATATGGTGACTATGAACTCAATGAAGTTATCGATAATTGGCTTAGCGACAATTGTGTGAATCATCGTTTCAATAAGTCCGACGGAACAGAAACTACGCTTATTTACGACCAGGTGAGAATACCTTTGTATAAGGAGAATGGACAAGCTATGGATACCTATTCGTTTGCTCGCAATATGGCCCGTTTTTTCAAGGCTGCTCCTTATAATATTCCAATCAAGACCGTAAATAAGGGCCTTGGTAAGTGTGAGTTGATATTTGGTGAAAAATAAAGGTTACAGGCAATGAGAAAGAATATATATAAGTGTTTGCTGACATCGACTTTGCTCTTGTCGGCGCAGGGGATGTTGGCGCAAGATTGCAATATCCCGATGTCGGTGATTGTGGATGAGGGCTTTGCTCATGTTACCGCCGAGAGTGCTTCTGTTTTGCAGACACAGTTGGAACGTCTTATCACCCAGTCGAAATTGGATGTGGGATGGAAAAATGCAAACTTTGCCATTACGGCAAAGTTTGATCAGTTGGACAGATATATTGTAAGTAGTGCGCCTACCCAGATAGCCAATGTATTTGGGGTTACATTGTATCTTGTGGATGTTTACAACCAAAAGCTTTTTGCTTCTGTATATGTTGAGGTAAAGGGCGTGGGCTCTAATGAAACAAAGGCTTCGCTGAATGCGATACGTCAGTTGAATGCAGGGAATGGAAAAATCAATACTTTCCTTTCTGGTGCAAAGAAAAAAATTATAAGCTATTATGATTCGCAACTACCTTCTCTAATTAAGGAAGCACGTTCCAAGGCTTCCTTCAAAAATTATGAGGAGGCTCTTGCCATGTTGGCGGTGGTTCCTACCTGCTGCAATGGCTATGATTCTGCAATGAAGGAGGCTATGAGAATCTATGTTCTTTATCGGGATACCTATTTCTTGGCTCGGTTGAATGAGGCTAAGGCTCTTTGGAGTTCCAATCCTACTCAGGCTGGTAGCGTACCTGTGGTGGCAATCTTGTCTTCGGTCGATCCTGATGCCAAATGCTATAAAGAAGCGATGGCACTTCTGTCGCAGGTTGCTAAAGTCGTAAAGACCGATGTGGATTATGAGACAAAGAAGAAGTATGAGGATGCTGTTGAACTAGAAAAACTACGCATCCAAACTATTGGGGAAATCGGTAAGGCGTATGCTGCAAATAGACCTATGAACCTTATATTTTTAGGACATGGCGGTGCTATCGCCACTCAGTCTCCAGTAGCAGTTCCATAATTAGATTTGATACTTGATATTTTAATAATTGAATGATATTCGACCACAAAATACTTTTATGTGTTTTGTGGTCGAACTTGTTCCGCATTTGCAAAACGGAGCGGGCATGAGAGCGCCACCATCGTCATGGTAACGCATAATGAGCATGATGCCAAGATAGCCCATCGCACCATCCGGTTGTTTGATGGACAGATAGTGGATGAGTAAAATCTTGTCTTATGGGAGTAAAGGTACCATATATATAGGTAGGCAGAGCACATTGCCATCTTTTTTCAAGTCCTTGGTGTAAACTAAGTATTTGTGCCCTGTTCTAGAACTGTATTTCTCGGAAAACTGATCGAGTGAAGCATGAGACTTATAGCCAGAAGACTTTACTTCTATAGGACTTATCTTGCTCCCATCTGCCTGCAAAAAATCGATTTCGTAATATCCTTTGCCGTCATGCTTGGGTATGGTATGGTAATACAAGTCTTTGCCGGAAGTTCTGAGCATTTGAGCCACTACATTCTCATAGATGTACCCTAGATTGGTGTCTAATTTGTCGCTCAGCAATTTGTTGTAGATGATATTGTCTGTGAATTTCTTAGACTTATAAGCCAATGTGACGAAGAGTCCCGTATCTGAAGTATACATCTTATATCGTTGCAAATCTTTTGTAAGGGCTAAGTCAACATTGGGGTCGTTGGAGTGGTAGGCTATGTTTGCCACTCTGGATTCTTCCATCAGTTGGACAATGTCGATTATCCTGTCTTGCTTTTCTCCAGGGATGACAGTCGAGATAGTATATCGTGAGGCATTCTTGCTCAGTTGTGAAGGTATGGCGTCGAACATAGCGGTTGCTTTGCCCGACGTATCTATTTTTCTGAGGTCTTCTTCGTAAAGGGCGATGATGTCCCGCTTCACGGTGTCTACTGCGCTAAGGTCGTTGGTTTTGATGTATTTGTCTACGGCTTGTGGCATTCCACCGACCAGCATGTATAGTCTGAAGTCTCTCATCAGTTTACGGTGGATTGCTTCGCCGAGAGGTTGTTTTTTCTCAAGTACAGTTTTTAGCAGAGTAAATGAGACGTTGTCGCCCATGGCCCATCTGAACTCTTCGAAGTCCATTGGGTGCATGGTGATTCGTGTCTCCTCGCTAGGAATGATGATGTTTTGTACATTCTTGCGGATGGAGATGAGTGAGCCAGTCTCTATATAGTCGTATCGATGGTCTTTTACTAGATGCTTGATGGCTTGTCGTGCCTTAGGATTATTTTGCACTTCATCAAAGATAATGAGGGATTTGCGCTCCTTCAAACTGACGTTGTAGTTAAGCTGTAAACGTAGGAATATATAGTTCAGGTCAGATAGGTCATTGAACAGGTCGTTGATTTCGGTAGCTGTCTTCGAGAAATCCACCAATATATACGAAGAATATTCGTTTTTTGCGAATTCTTCTACGATGGTAGACTTGCCGATTCGTCTCGCTCCTTCTATTAATAGGGCGGTTTCTCCCTGTCGCTCTTCTTTCCATCTGAGCATTTCTTGGTATATTTTTCTTTTGAATAAATTTGTTTGCTCCATATTTTGCTTATAATTAATGATTTACGTGTACAAAGATAAGACTTTTGCCGAAATCCGCAAAATGTTTTAACCTTATTTTGCCGAAATCCGCAAAATGTTTTAGCGTGAATATGCCGAAATCCGCAAAATGTTTGAGCATATTAGAAGAGGAATGTCATAAATCGCTTGGTATTAGCCTCTTTCTGCTTCAGCTCTTCTTCCATTCTCTGTATTGCCATCTTGAAGAAGAAGCGGATGAGGTGCTCGTCCGTAGCTTCCGTACGAATCATACGGAGGGCAGAAATGTATTCCTGGCGGGCTTCGGATGGGATGATGAGGAGAGGATGATTCAATCTTAAGAGAATGTAGTTGCTGATGAGTCGTCCTGTTCTTCCATTCCCATCACGGAACGGATGAAGATATTCGTAGAAACCATGGAAGCGGGCGGCAAGAATCATGGGATGAACGACTGCCGAAACGATGGCTTTTTCGGTAGATTCCAACAGCTTGGGAACTCTGGCGATGAGTTCTTCGTGGTCGCCAAATACCGTATCGCCTGCTGCCATGTCCGTGGTGGTGTATTCGCCTGGAATGGCTTCTGGAGAACGGTAGGAAAGCGTATGGCTGGTAACCCGCCTGTTGATTTCTTTCAGAAGATTCTCGTCGAGTGGATGCTGCGTGTTTTGCATCATGTACTCGAAGGCTTCGAAGTGGTCGAGCATTTCGAAAGCCTCGAAGAGAGTCTTTCCGGCAGGAATCATCCCTAATCCTTTCTCCTTCAGTTCCCGGGTATCATCTACGGAGAATGAGTTGCCTTCAATGGCGCACGAATGGGTAGAGAAGAGTACTTCGTTATATTTGATGTACTCTTCTCTATCCATTTTATTGATGATAAGGGTTTGATATTTGCGTCTCAAATCCTCGTATTCCTTGATTTCCTTTTCGAATGCCATAATCTTCTGTATTTGTGGGGACAAAGATACGATTTTTATGGATAAGCACCAAACTTTTCTAGTAAAAATGTGTTTATGTTATGGGATGATGATGCGGAAGGTGGTGATTCCCTGTGCTTTGTCCTGATGGAGCGAGAGACTGCCGCCGCTTACTCGCATGATCTGGCGGGAAAGGGAAAGACCGATTCCGCTTCCTTCCGGCTTCGTGGTGAAGAACGGGATGAAAATATGAGAGGCTACATCTTCGGGGATGAGACCGGCGTTGTTGCTCACGTCGATGATGATGGATTCCTGGACGTTGGCATAGGCTTTGAGACGGATAAATGCCTTCTTGCTTGCCACGGATTGCAAATCTGCGGAGCGGCATTCCTGCTTGTTCCTACCCTGATTATTTCCATCTTGCTTGTTTCTTTCTGTAGATAACTTTTCCTGCCCGTTGAAAGCTTCTACGGCATTCTTCAGAAGATTCGTTACCACGTGAGAGAGAAGGCTCTCGTCGGCGTAGGCCAGCAAATCCTTGGGAGAAACCGAAATCTCTACTTCGTGGTTGCAGAGCAGCGCCATTCTTTCCAGGAATGGTTCCACATAGAAGAGAGCAGGCTGAGGCTGGGGAACATGGGTGAAGCGGCGATAGTTGTTGACGAAAGCCAACAGCTCGGTTCCTGTTTTGTGGATGGTTTCCAAGCCTTGCTTCAGCTTCGCTTGCTCTGCAGATTGTGGTTTCTCTGAAACCTTTATCAATTTGCCTGGAGAATGTAAATCATCAGATTCGTTATCTGCAATCAACAGCTCCTTGCTGCCCAATTCTTTCAGCAGAGTTTCGCTCAACGAAGTAACCGGCGTGATGGTATTCATGATTTCATGAGTCAGCACACGAATCAGTTTGATCCAAGAATCCACCTCCTGGTTGCTCAGCTCGTGGCTCACGTCGCTCAGGGCGATGATGCGCACGTGCTTGTCTTTCAGCATGGCTTGCGTCTCATGCTTTGCCAAGTGTTCATCCTTCAGTTTCCCTTTTACCTGGTTCATGTGGGTAAGCACATCCGTATCGAGCAATCGGAGGGCAGCCTGGTTGTGCTGCAGGATGTTGTCGTGGTCATCCACCACCAGGATGCCCGTATCCACCGCATTCAGAATCTGCTCGTAATATTTCTCCCGATCCATCTGCTCCTCTCTCGTATGTTGCAGGAAGAGCTTGATGCGGTTGAGGGATTTGTGCAGAATCTTATCCTCCTTAAACCCCTTCTCCGTAGGAAAATTGAAGGAGAAATCCCCATTATCTATCGCATCAAAAAGGAAGGTTACCTTCTTGATGTTGCGGCGATAGTGGCGGTAGAGGCGAATGTAACCCACTACAGCCACGAGCAAAAGCACGATAATTATAATTAGTTTATAATCCATATCGCTTAATCTTATTATAAAGCGTCTGGCGGGAAATGCCCAGTCTTGCGGCTACCACCGACAGGTTTCCTTCACATTCCCTGATGGTTTTCTCTATCATTCGGCTCTCCATCTCGTCGAGCGTCTGAACCTCTTCCAGGGGCTTCTCTCTTCTCTGCTGGTTTCCGCCGTCAATATCTTCGGCAGAAATCATTCCGCCATCAGATAGAATCACGGCTTTCTCGATGGCGTGCTGAAGTTCACGGATGTTTCCGTACCATGGCAAACTGGTAAGTTTTTTCTCAGCTTCTTCCGAAAGACGGAGATTCACCTTATTATATAAATCGCCATATTGACGGAGGAATCTTTCTGCCAATGGAACGATGTCTGATTTTCTCTGTCTCAGGGCTGGCAATTCCAGATGGATGGTGTTGATGCGATAGAGCAGATCCTCTCTGAATTCGCCATCGTTTACCATCTGCTGCAGGTTGCGGTTGGTGGCGCAAACCAGTCGTACGTTGATGGGAATCTGCGTACTTCCGCCCACTCTTACGATGCTTCTGCGTTGCAGGGCGGTAAGGAGTTTTGCCTGAAGACCATAGGATAAGTTTCCTATCTCATCCAGGAAGATGGTACTGCCGTCGGCAAGCTCAAACTTGCCCGGTTTATCCACCTTGGCATCGGTAAAAGCACCCTTCACATGACCGAAGAGTTCGCTCTCGAAAAGGGTTTCCGTAATGGCTCCCATATCCACAGGCAGCATCTTTTTCCCACATCTTGTGGATAAACGGTGTATTTCATTGGCTAACACCTCTTTACCTGTTCCGTTTTCTCCTGTAATGAGGATGTTTGCATCGGTTGCGGCAACTTTTTCCACAATGCTTCTCAAATTGTTCATAACTTCACTAACTCCCCAATACATAGCACTTTGTGCATCTTTTCCACAAAGTTTTCCACCTTTTTTGCCAATAGCGTTATCCACAGCCTTGTTCTTATCCCTAGCCTCCACCAGCGTACGGATCATCTTCTCGTTTTCAAAAGGCTTCACGATGAAGTCGGCGGCACCTTCTTTGATGCCTGTTACGGCAAGTTGGATGTCGGCATAGGCAGTAAAGAGCACCACCTCGGTTTTCGGGCTGAGGCTCTTGATTTCCCTGAGCCAGTACAGTCCCTCGTTTCCCGAATTGATTCCGCTGGAGAAGTTCATGTCGAGGAGCACCACGTCGGGATGCTCCTCTCTCAGCTTGGCTGGGATGGAATTAGGGTTGGCGATGGTGATGATGCCATCGAATATGGGTTCCAGCAGCATCCTCACCGTAGTAAGAATGTTGCGGTTGTCATCAACAATCAATATCGTTCCTTGTTTCTTTATCATGGTGCAAAGTTACGAAATATCATCGAAAAGCGGTCATTATTGTCTAATTATTAGACGAAAAAATGCCGATAGTGGCACCAAAAGTTACTTTTTCTGTAGCTTCTGGCACCCTATCGGCATTTATTTATTCCAAATTCTGATTCCTGATGAGGAATTGCTTATTCTAAAAGGGGGAAATTACAGTTCTATCGGAACCACGACTTTGATACAGAAGTTGCGCCCCATGTTGTAAACGCCTCTTCTGCCCGTAACCGTGTTTTCCGCCAGATACTTCAGACGGCTCAGGTGGTTCTGGTAAGTACGGTTGGTAATATTTTCGCCCGAAAGATAGAGCGAGAGAAGGCGCTTGCCGTGAAGCTTCACGTCGGTACCGGCATACATATTGAATAAGGTGTACGATGGCGTAGCGGTCTCCGTATCGTTGGCTGCGAAATAATGGTTCTGGCGGAGATTGCAATCCATCTGTAGCTTTACGAAGAGATGGTCGAAAGTCTTGCCGTCGCAGACAAACTCATACCTTACATCCGAAACCCAGCGAGGGGCTGGGGTGAATGGCAGATACTTTGATTCGGATGGCTGATGCAACTGAACCGAATTGACGTAGGAGAAGGTGTTGCCGATATGCAGATGCTCCACAGGGTGGATGTCGATGCTCGCCTCACCACCCAGAATGCGGGTGTCGCCCGAAGTAAACTGATAGGCTGGCGTGTCGTCGATGAGGACAGGCTGATTGTTCTCATCTGCCAACTTCTCGCTATAGATGTAATGGTTGATGCGATTGGCGAATAGCGAGAGCTCTGCCGAAATGATAGGCGAAGAATAATCCAGACCAAGGTCGAATTGCCAACTGTTTTCTGGCTTCAGACTGGTATTTCCCAATTCGTATCGCTGGGTTCCCTCGTGCACACCATTAGATGATAATTCGCTGATGTTTGGAGCACGGAATCCTCTTGCCAGGTTCAGCTTCAGATTGAAATCGGGCAGGATTTCATAAGCCAATCCGATGCTTCCGGTTACTCCCTCAAAGCTTCGCTTAAAGGCTTGGAAGCGGAAAGAATCATTCGATTCAGCATCATCCTCTTCTCTCAAAGCCTCGCTGTGCAGATGGCGATGATCGTATCTGATGCCGCCGCTCAGGTTCAGTTTGCCTATCTCCTTGCTCACCGTGGCAAATACACCATAATCGAAGAGATGATAGGCTGGAATCAGAAATTCAGAACCTTTATTAACCGACTGCTGCCACATGCCGTTGATGCCCGTAGAGAACTTCCATCCATTCATTTCCGGCGAGAGATAATGCAGGTCGTAATTCATGGTATGGAGCATGAAATCGAGTCCGCATTCCTTCGGATTCTCTTCCTCCTCAAACTCCTGACGGCGGTTCTGCTGATAACCCAGGAGAAACTTCAGATTGCCGTCGCCCAGGAACCAGGAATTATCAAGTACAGCCTTGTAATGATGAATCTGCTGATAAGGCATCGGTTTGCCGTAACTCTTGGCATCGTAGCCTTCCGGAATTTCCAGTTCGCCCGTTTTCTCATCTCTTTCTCCTTCTACGATGCCCGGAGTGAGATGATAATAATCGAGTGTGAGATGCGAATGCCCCTGGCGGTAGTTCCAGCCTAGAAGCTGCGAGAATGCCTGCTCTCTGAGTGATGAACCGAATACATAACCATCGTATTTATTCTTGTAGGCATGCGCCATCTTTCCGCTGTAGCGGGTATTCCAGATGAATCCGCCCTGGTTGCCGGCAAAGTTGAGCGAATAATCAAAAAGGCCGTTGTTGGTTTGATAACCCGTTGAAAAATTTGCTCTCATATCGCCCTTGGCAAGGGTAGGAGCGGAGTGGAAGATGAGGACGCCTGCCATCGCATCCGATCCATACATGAGACTTGCCGGACCTTTCAGAATCTCTACGGAATGAACCGAAGCGGGGTCGATTTCTATTCCGTGTTCATCGCCCCATTGCTGTCCTTCCTGTCTGATTCCATCGTTTACCACTACCACGCGGTTATAGCCCAGGCCACGGATCACGGGCTTTGAAATTCCGCTTCCCGTGGTAATCTGCGAAACGCCTGGCTGGTGGGCGATGGCGTCGATGATGTTGGTAGAAGGTTGCATTTCGAGCTGGCGGGCAGAAATGAAGGAGATGGGTGCGGGCGATTGCTTCAGTTTCTGGCTGCCCGTCAAGCCTGTTACCACCACTTCGTTCAGTTTCACGCTCGATTCCGTCAGCGGCTGGTGTCTGGTAGAATCGTTTGCTTCCTCTTCATGAATGTTTGCTTCTTCTTCATGAATGTTTGCGTCCTTCTTATCATGATTTGCTCTGTTTATAGCCATAGCAGGGGCTGTTGCCGATGAGCACAGACTCATCAGCAATATTGATTTCAATATTGTTCTCATTATGTTATTTGTTACCTTATTCTGTTAATATTCAATTATTTATAAAAACAGAGAATAAGGTGGAGCACGGGTAGATTTTACCCCCTTCGCCCTGTACAAGCAAGGAGAGCAGAAGGCACGGCGAGGGGAGAGATGGAGCACGGAGATGGCAATCCAAACCACGAGGGATGGAGCCAGATAAGGAGTGCTTTGCAATTGGCAAAGCACACAGTCGTGCATGGTATTCTGCAGGGCTGTCAGATGGCCGTCGTGATGAACATGATGGGCACAATCGGCACAATAGAAATCGGCATGAGTTCCCTGCGCTTCACCATGATGGTGAAACGTAACGGCCAGCAGCATCGGCAGGTAAACCAATAGCAGCAGCCAGGAAATTCTGATTCTCTTATGCGTTATCCGCTGCATTTAACAATATTTATTTTCTGCAATTATCTACAGTCTTCTGATTTTTCCGTTTGCAAAGTTAATCATTTCTTCCTAAAATGCTGCAATTCCCAATTATTTTTGTATTTTTGCAACAAAATTTTTAAAATAGGCGTACCCGATTCCAGGGGGATGTTGTATTATGAACAAAGTAGAATCATAAAAACAAGAAAAATGATGAAAAGAACGACTTCCCTTATACTGTGTCTTGTCTTGAGCATTTCCCTATTTGCTCAAAGCAGAGGTATGACCTTTCAGGTGCATAACGAAACGCTTACTTCCGTATTGAAGAAGATTGAAAAGGCGGGCGAGAAGAATATCCTCTTTGCCTATCAGGCTACCGACCAATATCGCGTTACTGCCAATATCCAGGCTAAGCGCCAGAAGGAAGCCCTGGAGATGGTGCTGCAAGGGAAACCTTTCTCCTTCGTAGAGCACAATACCTATTTTGCCGTGCAATACACGGGCAAGACGACCCGGGTGGAACAGATCAAGGGCCGCGTTGTGGATGAGCACCAGAAGCCTCTGCCTTTCGCCAACGTGGTATTGATTTCCTCCGTCAGCAAGGCTTATGTTGCCGGTTGCGTAACGGCAGAGGATGGAAGTTTCGTGCTTCCTTATGCCGATAAGGATGTGATGCTGAAGGTTTCTTTTGTGGGCTATAAGTCGCAGACCCTGGCCTGCAAGCCTACCATGCACATCGGTCTGCATCCCGACACCCAGCAGCTGAAGGCGGTAACCATCAAGAGTACCCGCCCCAATGTGGTGTATAAGGACGGTGCCTTCACCACCTTGGTATCAGGTACCATCCTAGGCGAACTGGGCTCTGCCGAAGATATGATCAGCCAGTTGCCCTTCGTTTCGGGTGAAGCAGGCAGTTGGGAAATCATCGGTCGTGGAGCGCCAGAGATTTATCTCAACGGCAGAAAACTGGAGAATCTGAACGAACTCAAGCGATTGAGCGCCAAGGATATTCTGAAGGCAGAAATCGTTACCGTTCCCGGAGCGCAGTATAGTTCCAAGACCAATGCCGTAATCCGTCTGCGTGCCGTTCGCAAGCGCGGACAGGGCTTGAGCGGAAGCCTTTATTCTGAATATATGCAGGGTCGTTATTCGCCTCATGGCTATGAGGATGTGCAGTTGAACTACCGCACGGGCGGACTCGATATCTTCGGCGAAGTGGGAGCGGGATTGGAACGCTCGCACACCACCGCCCATTCCGAAACCCAGCTCCATACCACCAGCGACTGGGATTTCAACAGCCGCAGAACCACGAATACCCTCGGTGGAGAGATTCTTATGAACGCAGGTTTCAACTATGAGATTTCCGAGCAGCAATCGCTGGGTATGCGCTATGAGACAATCAACATGATAGGCAACAACTACACCCACAGCTGGGGAGCAACCGATGTGTGGAAGGATGGCAAACTGACGGAAAGCATGGGCGTAGATCTGTTTTCGAAAAGCAAGCCCCATTGGTCGCATAGCGTGAACGCCTATTATAATGGCGATTTCGGCAAGTGGAACATCAACTTCAATGGCGACTTCTATAATAAGGTGAGCCAGAGCACCCAGACGGCGATAAACAACGGAAAGCTGGATGCGGAATCAGAGAGCAAGGTGAAGAGTAATCTCTATGCTGCCAAGCTGGTGGTGTCGGGACCTTTGTGGAAGGGTAGGCTTTCCTTCGGAACGGAAGAGATGTTTACTAACCGCCACAACGACTTCACCCAGAGCGGCTTTTCTGCCGATGCCTTCAATCACATCCGTCAGTCTATCTATGCCGGATTCCTGGAGTATTATTTGAACATCGGACGCATGAACTATGGTGCCGGTTTGCGATACGAATATCAGAAGACCGATTATTACGAGAAGGATGTGCTGCAGGCGGAACAGAGTCCCAGCTACAGGGATTTGATTCCCTTCCTGTCCATCGGTTACAGCAAGGATAATCTGAATCTTGCCTTCTCCTATCGTCTGAACAAGTACAGTCCTATCTACGTCATGCTTCAGAGCAGCATCGACTACGAAAGCAAGTACGAATACAAGTCCGGTGACCCTCACCTCAAGCCTCAGAAGCAGCACAGCTTCAATCTCTCGGGCAATTACAAATGGCTGTCGTTCATGGCTTACTACAACTATGTGCTCGACATGTACATGACCTGGTACAAGCCTTACGACGAGGTGAACCATCCGAGTGTGCTTTTGCAGACGATGGCTTCGGTGCCTCATTCCTACTATTGTGGAGCCAATATCCGTGTGGCGCCTTCGTTTGGAATCTGGTATCCTAACCTCACGGCGAGTGTCTTCTACGATCATGATAATGTAGATTATCTCAATATTCCCGAGTTAGGCAATCAGCCGCGGTTTACCTTCAGCATGAACAACAATCTGAGGCTCCCCCACCGGTGGTTCCTGAATCTTTCGGGCAATGTCAGCACGAAGGCGGCGATGGGAATCGGAAGAAAGAAATGTATGGGCAACATGGAGTTCAGGGTTTCCAAGAACTTCATGAAGAATGATGCCCTCAAGGTGATGCTTGTATTGCATGACCTCTTGCATACAGGATATTATTATTTCGAGGCAAACGGCACGCAGTCGCATCGCACGTTTACCCGATACGCAGATAATCAGAAGGTGTTCCTCAATGTGAGATACACATTCAACGCAACAAGAAATAAATATAAAGGTAGTGGCGCAGGACAGAGCGAAAGACAACGACTTTAAGCAGCTATTCCTGGAAATGTATCCTCGATTGGTGCGTTATGCCGTGTCCCTTTTGGGAGACGGCAACGAGGCCCGTGACGTTGTAGGAGATGTTTTCGAGAAGGCGTGGAACCAATTCTCCTCCTTGCAGATGGAAACTAGGAGGAGCTGGCTCTACGCATCCGTGAGAAATGCCTGTCTCAACTGGCTCAAGCACCAGCTGGTGGAGCAGACCAACGTGGAGGCGCTGATAGAGGCCACCCGGTATGATATGAGTACCCGGTATGAGGAGCACGAGCGCCTGCTGCAACAGGCGGAGCAGATAGCGAGGGAGCTGAAGGAACCCACCTGCACGATTCTCCGCCTCTGCTATTTCGAGCATCTCACCTATCAGCAGGCAGCCGACAGGCTGGGCATCAGTCCCAACACCGTGAAGAAGCATATTTCCAAGGCACTCGCCATCTTGCGCGAGCGAATGAAGCATACAAACATAGAGAATTAGGAGGAAAAATCATGAATAAGAATCAAAATCAAGAACTGGATTATAGAATGGATTCTGTATCAGAAAATGTTTCTGAGAATGCTTCTGAGAAAGTTTCAGAAAATGTTTCTGATGCCCGGCTTTCCCAGATATTCGGGGAAGCCTTGGGCGATGAGCCTTCGAAGGAAGAAACGCTGGCAGCTTGGGAAGCTTTCGAGAAGAAGCATATTTCTTCAGAGAAGGAACATCTACAGAAGGCAGAAGATGAATTGTCTGAGAAAAAGATAGAGGATGAAATCGGAAGAGAAAATGGAAACGAAATCGGAAGGGAAATCGAAGGTGAATCTTCTTCCAGAAAGATTTCTAAAGCCCGAATCCTGGCTTGGATTACGGCATCTGTTGCAGTAGCGGCAAGCCTCTTCCTTTTTATTTTCCGTTCATCCCAGGAGATTTCTCTGCCTACGGAGTTCTCCATGGAGCTTTTCTCGGAGGTCACTTCTCCCAAGCAGGTGGAGCAGACCCTGAGCGATGGCTATTGCGTGGTTTCTACCCCGGCAGCAACCACCACATTGGTAACGCTGAGCGATGGTACCAGGGTGATGCTCAACGCCAATTCTACGCTCGAATATCCTGCATCTTTCGATGATGCAGAAGTCCGTGAAGTCCGTCTGAAGGGCGAGGCTCATTTCGAAGTAACCAAGAATCCTCATCGGCCTTTCGTGGTAAAGGCAGGAGAGATGCAGACGCAGGTATTAGGTACCATATTCGACGTGAAAGCCTATCGCAAGGATGCCCCAAAGGTAACCCTGATGCAGGGCAAGGTGAAGGTGAGCAATGCCGATACGGAGGTAGAAATGCGCCCAGGGCAGACCGCTACGCTCCAGTCGGATAAGATAGTAGTGTCTAAGGCTTCCTCTTCAGCCTCCGATTGGCTGGAAGGCGATTTCGATATGGATCAGGTTACGCTGGCAGAGGCGATGAGCGACATCGGAGCCTGGTACAACAAGACCGTAGTCTTCCAGTCTCAGGCAAATATGGATAAGCTCATCCACTTCCGCTTCTCCCGCAGGGCAAGCCTGCAGGAAATCATCACGGCGCTGAACGAGATGGGTGTGGCAAAAGTCAGGATAGAAAAGGGCAAGATCATGGTGCTTTGAGCCATGGTCTTGTCTGTTCCTGTTTCTATTCCTATTCCATCTCCCATATCGGCATAACCTCAATCCTTATTCCGTCTCGTTCGAAGGTCTCTCGTTGGGAGAAAGTGATGATTTTTCCCTGTTTGCAGCCTGTAACGGAGGAGGCAGCTATCAAGCCTCCTATCTCTCGTTCTACGTTATCATCATTCAATGTCCAGCAGACTTGTATCAGCTCAGCTACACGCTCGCCCTTTTTCACAACGAAGTCGCATTCCTTCGATTCATAGAAGTAGAATATCCCGTCCTCTTCTCCAAGTGTTCTCTCCAAGTTGAGATAAACGATATTCTCCAAAGCCTTGCCTGCATCTTCGCTCTCTGGCAATAATAAGGCATTGCGCAGGGCAATGTCAGCCACATAATACTTGGCAGGAGCAGAACGCTGTTTTACCATCGACTTATCGTATTTTTCCACTTTGCGAAACATGAAAATGTTGCAAGCATAGTCGAGCCACAGATAGAGGGAATCCTTGGAGACCTTTAAGCCTTGCGATTTCAAGTCGTTATAAATATTGTTCACGCTGGTCGGCTTCGTGAGATTGTTCATCACACGCTTTAAGAAATAACGCACCACCGAAGGAGAAGCTCCGATATGATAATGCTCCACCATATCCCTGAAGAGCATGGTGTTGAAGTAAGACTGCAGGATTTTGACTTTTTCCATCTTGCTTTTTTCGAGAACAACCTCTGGAAAACCGCCCTCCTCGCAATATCCGCGGAAGGAGACCGTCATCTTTGCCTTGCCAGCTTCGCTAAATGGATTTGCCTTGATGCCCTTGAACGCCAAATATTCCTTGAAACTCAAAGGATACTCGCGATATTCGTCAGGCCATCCTCGTAAAGCGGAAGCCATTTCTTCTGAAAGCATCTTGGCTGTGCTACCTGTTACATAGATATGCTTGCAATAATTCTTATACACCCGGAGAACAAAGAGTTCCCATCCCTCTATGAGTTGTATCTCATCAAAAAACATATAAACATCCTTAAGCGATGTATCAGGATACATTTCACGATAAGCTTGCAGCAATTCATCGAAGTTTTCGGGCGACATGGAGAGAAAACGTTCATCGTCGAAGCCTACATAGAGGATGCGATCTTTTGGAATTCCTTGTTGTAGCAGGCGATTAATCGTAAGTCCCAATAATGATGACTTTCCGCAACGGCGAATGCCAGTAACAGTCACGATGCGGTTTCCATCCAACGGGAGTTGGGTGCTTCTCTCTTGCAAGGCAAAAGGTAATTCCTCTTGGTGCAAGGAAATGATTGACTGAAATGTGCTGCGTAGTTCCATTTGTGTACCTTCTTTATTACTGATTATTTTATTGTTAATATGTAGATACCTACACTCGGTTGCAAAGATACAAACTTTCCTTCTAAAAAGGAAAGAAATCGGTAATTATTTCCTTTTCAAAAGGAAAGTTTCCGTTTTTGTCTAAAATCTCTTTTTGCTCTTTAAAGCTCTAGTTGTTGTCTTGCAGTAGCCATTTCCAGATAGGTACTACCTCTATCGTATAGCCATCTGCCATTATTTGGGTCTGGTAATCACGGGTGATGATGTAGCCGTGATAGCCTGGAAAGGCTTTCAGAAATTTAATCAGTCCTCCTACTTCTCGCTCGTAGGTTGCCTCATCATTCAGATTGTAAGATACCTGGATGGCCAACTGGGCGGAAGGAACGCAGAAATCTATCTCTACGTTCTTGTTGAAATAATAGAGCAAGGTTTCTTCTGTCGTGTTTCTGAATCTTCTGTTCAGTTCTATCGCCACCATATTCTCCAACAGCTTCGTTTCTCCCTGAAACAGAAAGAGATTGAGTATTCCATTATCGGCAACGTATCTTTTTTGAAGTGTTGCCTGTTCTGTCATAGGTGAAACCAGATTCGGAATCGGGAAGAAGAGATACGCATCTTGCATGTATTCCAGATAATCCTTCTGGGCTGGCAAACTGATGGTGTCTCCGGTAGATTTCACCATGTGTTGCAATCTGGTCAGGGATGAAGGCTGCATCACGCTATCGGCAAGTTTTTTAGCTAGAAAGCGGAATATTCTTGAATTGCGAATGCTGTTTTTCTCCACGATGTCGCCAATCAGAATTTTCTGATACAGGGCATTGAGATATTCCCGCTTGTCGGGTTGCTCAAACGATTCAGCTATTCCCCCTTCGTAAAAGTAGGAATCAAAATAGTTGGATACTATTGATTTTATCTGCTGGTTGTATTCCCAGTTTTCACCTAGTTCTACTTGATGATAGGTTAGGTATTCTGCAAAGGAAAAAGGAAAGATTTCCTTCGGAATGTATCTTCCTCCAAGTGTAGAATACATTTCCTTGCCCAGTATCTTGGCGTTGCTGCCTGTAATCATCACGCGATATTGGGAGTCAGCCAGGCGGCGGGCAAATTTCTCCCAACCTTCTATATTCTGAATCTCATCAAGATAGACGAAGGGCTGTTTGCCTGGATATAGTTCCATGTAGGAATCCAGGATAGTGCCCAGTTCTTCAGCCTTGAGGGATGACAAGCGCTCATCCTCAAAGTTGATGTAGAGAATATCTTGGGCCGACTGTTCTCCTTTGTTGAGTCTGGTCTGAATATCCTGATACAGTAAGTAGGATTTTCCTGCTCGTCTGATACCTACGAGAATATAATTCGACTTGTCGCCGAAAAGGAAATCTCGGTGAACCAGTTTGTAGTTCGGGATGGCTATTTGCTTCTCGATGATGATATTTTTGATAATTTGCTTGTCCATACAGAAATATTTTAAAGTATACTTTGCAAAAATACGAAAATATTTCTAACTATACTTTGAAATAATCCAAGAAAGCGGCTTATTTAAGGAAAATTAATGCTTTTCCTATGATTTTCTGTTCCTAAGGTGAAAAGCAAATGGATTGGGCTTGCCTTCTAGAGAAGAGGGGATTTCCCTGGGGGCTGCGTTCCAATTAGCTTGCTCCAGTTGTTCCAATTGATTTGAAAAATCTCAGTCTCAGTTGTCTCAGTAAAAAAATAAGGGGGTATCATTTTCCCCTTTTTCTCTTTCTTTTCTTTTTGTTGTTTTGTAACTCATTGATTATTAATTAATTATATATAAATATATAATATATATATAAGAATAAAAGAAAAAGAGGGGGTACTTGAAAAATAACTGAGACAACTGAGACTGAGATTTTTGATGCCTTTAACTGAAATCAAAAACAATCCTAACTTCCTATCAAGCAGATGTTTATGTGGATGGTATTCGTGCGTCTAAATTTGTCACCATCTTCTCGTAATCAGAAAAAAGAAAATATTTCTTCCAAAAAAGGGGCGTTTTTCGGGATTTTATTCGTATTTTTGCCCTGTCGTTTGATACGATTTCAACAACAAACAATTCAAAACCTAAAAAATAGTTGGATTATGAACATATTTAAAAAGCTATTTGGTGGCCAAAAGACTCCTGAGGAAGTGAAACAGGAGAAGGAAAAAGACTTCGACATGATGAAATATGATGGTGTTTGTGCTCTCCGCATGCATCAATTTGACCATGCAGCCAAGTCTTTGGAACACGCTCTGCAGTTGAATGCCGAAGATTTGGAATGCCGTGACTATCTCTCGCAGGCTTACATCTCTATGGGTGATCTGCAGAAAGCCTATGAGCAGTTGCAGATTCTCTCGGAAGCCCAGACCGACAACGTGGCGGTGTTGCTGCGTATGGCGGATGTGGCGTATATGATGGAGAACTATACTGCCATGTCGGAGGTATGCGATAAGGCTCTTCACCTGGACACATCGAATCTGCAGACCTATCTCTATTATGCCAAGGCTTGCCGGGGATTGAGCGAACCCATCCGTGCCGTGTCGATGCTGACAGAGGCGATAGGCAAGCGTGAGGATTTCTATGCCGCCCGATTGCTTCGTGGCAGCATCCTATTGGATCAGGCTCAGCTTTCCGAGGCAGAACTCGATGCAACTTTCCTCTATGAGCATATTCCGGGCAACGAGGATGTGCTGTTGTTGAAGGCTCGTGTAGAGAAGGCGCAGGGAAAGATGGAGGAGGCTGAACAGACCTACGGTAAGGTGATGGAGGTAAATCCTTTCTCTATTGATGCGTATCGCGAGCGCAGCGAGGTTCGCAGAAGTCTGGGTGATAGTGCCGGTGCTGCCGAGGATGAGGCTGCTGCCAAGGAAATGGGTGCCGAAATTCCGGAATCATCAGAGGGAATAGAGCAGAAAATAAAGGAAAAAATGCAGCAGATTGACCCCTACAAGGTTTTCCATAACGAATACTGAATAATAGAATTTCATTTTTCTAACTGGAAAAAAATATTTTCCCAGTTAGAAAGATTATTTTTTATAACTACAAGTCGTCGTTTTCATCGTCTTAGACGATAAAATGTGGGTGTTTTTGTCGTCTATAAACGATAAAATGCGTATTTGGATTACTGATAACAGGCAAAAAGGCTGAACTTCGGGTTAGGAAGTTCAGCCTTTTGCTTATTTGTGATTTCAGGAAAATATAAAACTATTCTATCTGATACCATTATCTCTATCGCTATTGTTCAGCTTACGGCTGCCTGTATGGTATCTGCGGCCATGGCTGAAGTTGAAGCTGGCAGAAAAGACAAGCATGTTGCCCTGGTCAGCAAGGCGTACCTTGTTCTTCTGCTGCACATACTTGTTGAAAAGTTCATCCTTATACACGCAGCCATGAGGATAGAATACGAATAATCCGAGAACGCCAAACTGCCAGTTCTTATAACTGTAGGTTACGGCAAGATTGGAGGTTGGCTCTCCGCCGTTTGTCTTTTCTCCCCAAAAACTCTTTTCCACCTTATAGGCACCATAGCCAATGTTCCAATTGCCCGTCATGTACCGAATTTCTGCTCCATAACTGAAGTAATTGAACTCGTGGGAATAATCCAAACCCTTTGTCTTGACATTCTGATACTCGCACATGAGGTTCAAATCCAGATGATCCTTGATGAGGTGAACTTCAGGAGTCAACAGCAGGTGCTTGTAATTATGACTCTTCTGATTCTTAGGTTTGCTCACAAAGAGATAAGAGCCATCCTCCCGCTTTTCGGGCAAAATAGAAGTAGCTATAGGCTTGTCGTAATACGTCCAGTTTCCCTCCAGGTACACAGACATCAGCGGAATGTTCCAGGAAGCCGACAAGGTATTGTTGTAGCCGGTAAATGGCTTCAGACCGCTATTGCCGTCACGCGCCTCAAAGCTGTTGGAATATTGGCGCAACTCGCTCAAGTCGGAAAGGCTTGGGATGTCTGACGTGATTTTGCTGCTCCATTTAAAACTCAGACGGTCGCTAGCCTTTGCCTGTAAAGTTACCTGTGGTCGAAACAGCCATTTGCTGTATCCGTTCTCCCCCTGATGGATGGAAGACCTGGTTGCGCCAACTCCCACCTGATAGCTGAACCACTTCTGCTGTCCCTGTAGCTGGGTGAAAAGATAGAGATTGCTGTACTTCAATTCCGTATCAGCATTACTGCTTCCCACATAGATGTTATCTGTGTGGCTGATATTATATTGTCCACCTACCGATAAAGCCATCTGTTTCCAGTTCTTGCTGTATGTTCCTTCACCAATAAGAGAGCGCTTTCTACCAGTTGCATCATAACTGTAATCGGTCAGCGGAGCGTTCTTTACAGATTCATCCGGCGATTTGTTGAACGTATATTCCCTCATACGATACTGGTAATCTGTGCCGATGTAAGTACCCACCAGGTTCAGAGCCAGGTTCTGGTCATGGGGCATGTTGAGCGAATAATAAATGTCCAGAGATGGAATCTGCTCCAGCATTTTTCTGTTGTTTTGCAGATATTGATTTGCCTTGCCGCTTTCCTGATAAAGCTGGTTCATGCCTCTCACAGGACTGTTGTGATTGTAGAAATTCAACCGTACATTCAATGTATATTTGTCTGGCTCACTAAGATTATAACCCAACTGTACATTATTGGTGGTGTATAGGAACGGAGAATCATAACCTAAATAATTGCGATGTAGAGTTTCTCCTGTGGGCAGATGATAAGTACCGAGACTCTCATAGCTTCGTTCCTCTACCGAGCGATAGGAGAAACTGTAGTTGATGCTGAATTCCGATTTCTTCACATTGTATTTGAAATAACCGTCGCTATTATTGAAACCAGCCTTGGTGCCTTGCATCGTAGAAACTCCACCCACATAACCGGCATAGCGTCGGCGGACCTGGTAGTTGATGACTGCATCCAGATTGCTGTCTCCATATTTGAGTCCTGGAACATTGATGAATTCCACCTTTGTAACTTCATCCGGCTGCAAAGCCAATACATCTTGCATGCTAGCCTTGACATCGTTGATGCGTATTTGCACATCTCCGCCCTTTAATGACAGAACTTTGCGTTCTGCTCGATTTACGATAATGGTAGGCAAAGACAAGTTGTCCAACAGATCATAACCATTGGAAGCCGTTTTCACCTGCTCTTTTGTAGGGAAGATGATTTGTCTATCTACTTTTTCTACAACCCTTGCAGCTTCAACAGTCACCCCTTTCAACAGGTATGAATTCGCCTGCATCCTCACATTTCCGATGCGGGCAATAGGTACCAGCTTGCAAATCGTCTTGTAGCCTACGAAAGAAACCTTCATAAGGGCCTGCTTCTGTTGGCAGGGGATGACGAAATCGCCATTGGCGTTGCTCACGCCTCCACAGAGAAAGGAGGAATCCTTCGGGTTGAGCAGCTGGATATTGGCGAATTCTACAGGAAGATTGTGATTGTCTATCAGTCTGCCTATCAGCTTACGCTCGCTCTTGCGTATGCATTCTATCGTGATGAGGCTGTCGCCTACGGTCATCTGCATCGGATAGAAACCGATTACCTTGCGGATAGCATCGGGAATATTGGCTGTCTTCACGTTCTGGGTAACTGTGAAATCCTCCAGTTCGTTGTAGATGAAACTGATTTTGTAGCGCTTGGAAGCCTTGTCGAGGTCGATGAGAACGTCCGACATGCTGCGGTCGTGATAGTTGCGCTGGATGTGCTGTGCGCTCATCGCCAGGGCGAACGTGCACAGCAGGAATATGATGGCTGAAAATCTTCTCATAATGATGTCGCTTTTTATTTGTTATTTTACAATCAGCTCGTTTTGTTGCAATTCGATGTTTACATTCTCGAATTGGTTCAGTTCTTTTACGATGTTCTCGATGTTCGAATGACTGTTCCATTCGTAATAGAGGCGGAGGGTCTTGTCCTCGTTATTCTCAAACTTCACTTGTAAATCATAATAAGAAGCAATTTCAGAAATCATCTGCTCGAAAGACACATTCTCGAAAGTCTTGTGAATGGCTGGCTTTTCTGGTTTCGGATGAGTCAGGGAATCCTTTCCTGCTACCTGCTTTGCGGAATCTGATTTTATGACTTCCGGATGAGTATCAGCCGTTACCTGGGTTGGTTCCTGGCTGCGCTTGATGTAAGTATGGATTGCGGCAAAGGCAATACCCGAAATTAAGACAAAGCCGGCGATGGATGCTGCCAGTTTACGCCAGGAAGTTATAGGATGAGTTGCCTCTTCCGGAAGTTGATGCTCCTGGCTGAATTTCTCCCATTCCTCATCTACATTAATAATAGGAGAGGGGCTTTCAAGTGCAGAATCCACTTCTACCATCGTCTGATAGAGTTTTCGGCATTCCTCATCCTGCAATATTTCATGAATCTTCTCATCAGAATACTTCTCCTGATGGTCGATGATATCCAGTATTTTTTCAAACTTGTCCATAATAAATCTGCTAAGGGTTAAACTTTTGCTTTAATTTTCTGATGCCTTGCGCCAGATGCTTATAAACTGCCACTTCGCTGATGCCCAATTCCGTAGCAATCTCCCGATATTTCAGCTTCTGCCGAAAACGGAGATCGAGTACCTTGCGGGTTTGTGGCGTGAGCTCAGCATTCATATAAGCCAGAATTGCTTCGTATTTGTCGGTTTCCCTGTCTATTTCGACAATCGTTGCTTCCAGGGGAGCTATCGAAGGCGAAGTATCGGTTTTCAGGAGGTGATGAACCCGGTCTTTCATCTTCTGTCGGCTCAACAGGTTGAGGCATTTATGGCGAACACACACCAGAAGATAGCTCCCGGCGTTAGTGGAAGGCAGGGGCGAATCGCTGGTTATAGTCTCGTTATCAAGACCCAGTTGGGTCTTTCCGTCGAGCACATCGGCAAAGACTTCGCTCACCACATCCTTGCTGGCTGCATCATCCTTCAGAAATACCCTGGCCAATTGGTACATCCTCAGATAATGCTGCCGGAAGAGCTGTTCTATCGTTTCTTTGTTTATTTGCATTACTTTATTTCTTTTCTTTTGCCTATATTACAATCGAATTTTCATTTTCCTAACCCTTAGCAGAATATTTTTTAATGCAAATTTTTAAAACGTCAAAATTACCCTATCGGACTTGCTCCTTCTTCAGATGCTTATAAAGCCACAGGAAGGCGGGAATGAGGAAGAGATCTGCCATGACCCACGCTACAGGGTCGCCGAAGCAGACTCCCGTCCACGCCAGGGCTGGTACCAGCCAGAGACTCACGCCGCATCTCGCAATCATTTCCATTACGCCACTCATCATCGAGAGATTGCTGTAACCCAGGCCCTGGATGCTGTAGCGCAGGATGGTGAGCAAGCCCAGACAAGGATAGAAATAGTTGGCTATGCGCATAAACTGGGCTGCATAGGTCACCACCTCTGCCTCGCCCTTATCCACGAAGAGCATCATCATCTCGTCGGCAAACGGATAGATGAGCAGGAAGGTGAAGACGAAATAAACCAGCATCATCCTGATGGAAGCCCTTACGCCCTGACCGATTCTATCCAACTTCCTGGCTCCCAGGTTCTGACCGCAATAGGTAGCCATCGCCACTCCAATGTTCTCGAATACGCAGGTAAAGAGATATTTGATGCGCATAGAGGCAGTAAATGCAGCCACATAAACTGTTCCCAGGGCGTTGTTGGCACTCTGCAGCATGATGAGACCAATGGCGGTAATCGAGAACTGCAGACCCATCGGAACGCCGTTGTTCAGCAGAATGCTTACCTTTTTATTATCAAATTTCCTTTCCTCACCCTTCGGAATCAGAATCTGCATTTTCTTTTTGATAAACCAGATACAGAGCAGCACGGAAATTCCCTGTGAAAGCCAAGTGGCAATACCTGCTCCCTCTACACCTAACCCCATACCGAGAATCAGAATGCCATCTAGAATAATGTTGATAACGGAAGCTGTGATGAGGAAATAGAAAGGCTGTTTCGAGTTGCCCAGAGCACGGATCTGACCGGAGAGCAGATTGTAGGCGATAGTGAAAGGAATCGCCACAAACTGCAGCATCAGGAAGATGTAGGCATCATCGAACACCTCCTTCGGCGTATTCACCAGGTGCAGAATCTTTCCGCAGAAGATGCAGGAAAGAAAGGTGATAACCACGGCAAACACCACGGCGATGCGGATGCTGTTGCTTACGTAAGCCCGCATCTTGGCATAATCCCTGGCACCGAAAGCCTGGGCGATAGGGATGGCAAAACCGGCACAGGAGCCGTTGCAGAAGCCCATGATGAGGAACATGATGGAGCTGGATGCGCCTACTGCCGCAAGAGCTCCCACGCCAATCCATCTTCCCACGATGGCGGCATCTATAATGAGATACATCTGTTGAAGGATGTAACCCAAGATAAGTGGAATCGCAAATTTGATGATGGCTCGCAAGGGCGAACCTACAGTCATGTCGTTAGTAGAGTTCATTTCCCACTTTCTGTTTGATTTGTGCCATTTTATTGCGGCGCTCGATAGAGAACGTATCTCCGTGGGCTTCCACATAATCGAAGAGCATGAACGCCTTGTTCAGGAGTTCATCTCTTGTAGGCTGCCCCACGGTATCCGCCTCGTGATAGTAGAGTTCGGCAAGCATATCCATCTTGGAGAGTCGCTTCTCCTCGTCCTCTATTCCTGCCATTGCCTTCATCACGTCCTCAATGGTGGCGATGCTGTAGAAGGCGTAAGGACCTACGTATTGATTGTAGAGTTCCTTAATCTTCTCACGTCTCACCTCCACCTCTTTCTTTTCGAGCATTCTTTCGAGTGCCGCCATAAACTCGCGAATCAATCGCTGTATGTAGTCTCGTTGTAGCATAAAATAGTCTTTATTTTATTTTATTCGTTGTTGTTGATTGCTTCCACATACTCCCACAGTTTCTTGTAGAAAGGATGTTTCGTCATCGTGTCCTTGTTGCCCAGGATGATGAGTTTCATTCGGGCTCTCGTTATCGCCACGTTCATGCGGCGGAGGTCTTTCAGGAATCCGATCTGTCCCTCGTCGTTGGAACGTACCAGGGAGATGAGAATTACGTCTCTTTCCTGCCCCTGGAAACCATCTACCGTATTCACGCTTATCAGACGGCGGTAAGGCTTGAAGAACTCATACTTCTTGATGAGCTTCTTGAGATATTGCACCTGGGCACGGTAAGGCGAAATGATGCCTACATCGATTCTTTCCTCCAAAACGCGCTGTTTGCCTATCTTGGTGAAGTATTCCGCCAGGGTGAGCAGGGTAAACTCGGCTTCTGCCTTGTTGATGCGCCCGAAACTCTCGCCCACAAACTGCTCCTTGAAGTTCAAATCAGAATTCTGATTGGCTGCAGATACAGAAGATGCTGTGGAAGCAGAATCCTCAGGAGCATCTTCTCCTTCTATCGTTATCTGATTCTCCTCGTTCGAAGTATCAATCCACGTTATCGGATGGTCATAATCCAATACGCTCCGGTATTTGATTTGAGGCGCACTCTCCACCTTGCCCCCGTAGAACCAGTCGCTCGAGAATCGCATGATTTCGTCGTTCATGCGGTATTGGATTTTCAGCAGGGTTACCACCTCAGGCTTGTTTTCGGCGATGCGCTCCATCAGGGTCTTGCCCAGTCCGGCTCTTAATGCCGCAATACTCTTTACGGTAGGCGGCAGCTGACAATGGTCGCCTGCCAGAATCACCCGGCTGGCTCTCTTCATCGGAATCCAGCAGGCAGCTTCCAAAGCCTGCGCAGCCTCGTCGATAAAGAGGGTACCGAACTTCATGCCTTCCAGCAGATGATGGGCTGAGCCTACGAGGGTACAGGCGATGACACGCGCCTCGCCAAAGAGTTCTGCGTTGATGCGGAGTTCTATTTCAGCAGCACGGCTCTTCAGCCTGTCCATCTTCTGATGATAGTTTTCGCTACCCTTCTTTCTGTTCTTTCTTAATTCTCTGATTGCCTTGCGGATTGCCCAAAGCTGAGGGTAATCAGCATGACTCTCGAAACGGCGCTCGTAGGTGAAGCCCAGCATCTTGTCGTTCACGCGGGTCGGGTTTCCGATACGTAGCACGTTGATGCCTCTATCCACCAGTTTTTCTGAAATCCAGTCTACCGCCATATTGCTCTGTGCACACACCAGAACCTGGCTCTCACGCATCAGGGTTTCGTTGATGGCTTCCACCAGGGTTGTAGTCTTTCCGGTTCCCGGAGGTCCGTGAACGATGGCCACATCCTTCGCCCAAAGCACCTCGTTCACAGCCCTTTCCTGGGTAGGATTGAGCCAAGGGAACTTCATCGGTTCGAAGGAGAATCTTCCTGCCTTCTGATGGGAATAGAATAAATCGCGGAGATAAGCCAGACGGTTGTTCTTCGCCTTCATCACGCGGTCCAAGGCCTCGAACATCAGTTTGTAGCTGGTTTCGTCAAAGGATAGCTGTACGCCGATAGGATCGGTTGACTGCTGAAGTTCGAGCAGAGGGGCAGAATCGGGTACGGTAACCACCATTCTGTCGCCATCCACATAACTCACGGTTCCGGTGAAGGAGAAATATTTTATACTTTGACCTTTGAGATTTGAATTTTGAACTTTATGATTAGCGTCTGAAGCGTTTTCTGGCTGCTGAAGGGCTGTGTTGCCCTGGTTCTCATTCTTGCCCATCTTCTTGACCATAAAGAACATGACGGGGCGACCGAACTCAAAATTGTGCTCGATATCCTGGTCAGAGGTTCGGAAAACCTCTATGGCTGTCTGGTTCAGCGAATTATAAAAGCTCTTTCCCACCTGTAGCGGGAACCAGGCATCACCTCGTTTCACCTTCCGCTGCATGCCCATCTGTTCGGTGAGCTTGCGGAAGGCTTCTTTCTCGGTATAATACTCCAGCTGGAGCAGGGTGCGTTGCTGCAATAATGCCTGAATTGGTGAAATCTGTTCCATAATTGGATGCAAAGTTACACCAATTCAGGCAAAAATAAGAAGATAATAGGATAAATTATCTAAAATTTATTTCATGACGCGTTCTACATCTTCGATGGTGCGGTTGAATGGTCCGTTGTGCTCCAGCTTGATGGTACACATGGCTGCCGCAAACTTGCCGGCTTCTACCGGATTGGCTCCCTGCAGGCGCTTGTAGAGATAGCCTGCCGAATAGGTATCGCCGCATCCGGTAGCATCTACTACTTCATGAGGAGGATAGGCTGGAATGTCGTAGAATGTATCATCTACATAAACCAGCGAACCCTCGCTACCCAGGGTGATGATAACCTCGGCTACGCCCCAGGCATGAATCAGCTTGGCGGCTTCCTTCGGGTCCTTCAGTCCGGTAATGGTCTCCATTTCGGTCTCATTCACCTTCAGATAATAGGTGTTCTTGAGCACATCAAGCTTGTCCTTCCAGTCGATGGCGTAAACTTTCTCGTCTCTCACCTCGCGCAGATATCCCTGCACATCGATGGAAACTTTTCCCTTCTTGGCAAGAAAGGCAACCACTTCTGGCGAGAAATCATCGCTCAGCAGACTGCCCAAGTGGAAGACCTTGGCCTCTACATGCTCCAGCTGCTGGATGGTGAAAGGATCTGCCTTGGCAAGCACACGCTGCTTACGGTCGTTAGGATTATCGCCATAAATATTCTCAAAGAAAACCGTATTGCGCGATGGGTTCAAGGTGACGTCTATTCCAGCCTTGAGCATCTTTTCAACCGGTTCCTTCTCGGTAGGATCCATCGCCGTAATGAGCGAGAAACTTACATCCTTTGGCAATTGGTTGATGGCGTAGGCAAAATAAAAAGAGGTGCCGCCAGCCATGTAAACCGTACTGCTCGGGGTCACGATTTTATCCTTTGTTACGTGCCCAATACAACAAATATCTTTCATTTTTATTACATTTTGCGGATGCAAAGATACTGCAAATCGAGAATAATACAAAAAAAAATGGGAATTATTTTGTTTTGTTCGCATTTTAATGTACCTTTGCATCAAGAAAAAGCAATTTTTTTAATATTATCTAGAATAGATATAAAGAAACATTATGTGGTTTGATAATTTAATCAACGTGCATTCGGCGGTGCAAGGCATCGTCATCCTGTCTTTGATTTGTACTTTGGGTCTTGCCCTCGGCAAGATTCATGTCAAAGGAATCTCCCTTGGCATAGCCTTCGTATTCTTCGTGGGTATTATAGCGGGTCATCTCGGACTCTCTATTGACCAGAATATGCTGGAGTTTGCAGAAAGCTTCGGCCTTACCATGTTTGTGTATGTGCTGGGTCTTTATGTGGGTCCTAACTTCTTCGGTTCGATGCGTCACGAAGGCATTTCGCTCAATCTCTGGAGTCTGGCTGTCATCCTGGTGGGAACCTTGTTCTCGCTCGGCTTGTGCTGGATTTTGCCAATCAGTCTGCCTGATATGATGGGCATCCTGTGTGGCGCCACAACCAATACGCCTGCCCTTGGTGCTGCCCAGCAGGCGTTGCAGCAGTTGGGCTTGCCTAGCGAAGGTGCGGCTCTGGGCTGTGCCGTTACTTATCCGTTGGGTGTTGTGGGCGTTATCCTGGCGATGATGCTCTTGCGCAAACTCTTTGTGAAACCGGAAGATCTGGAGATTCGCAATAATGATGATGACGACCATACGTCTATCGGACAATATGTAATCGTGAATCCTGCCCTGAACGGCAATACCATCGCAGAGATTACGATGATGACGCATCGCAAGTTCATCATCTCCCGTGTGTGGAGAGGCGAACAGGTGATAGTTCCTCAGGCTGATACGGTTCTTCATACGAATGATAATGTGCTCGTGGTTACCAATAAGGAAGAGGTCTCGGCGATGCAGATTCTCTTCGGAAAGAAGGTGGATAAGGAGTGGAATAATGATAAGGTAGACTGGAATGCGATTGATGCGAAGGTAGAAAGCCGCATTATCGTTGTTACCCGTCCGGGACTGAACGGCAAGCGCCTGGGCAGTCTGCAGATGCGAAATTCCTATGGCGTGAATGTGAGCCGAGTGCTTCGTGGTGATATCCGTCTGCTTGCTACAGATGACCTCCGTCTGCAGTACGGCGACCGACTGACGGTAGTTGGCGACCCTACGAGTATCGACCATGTAGAACAGTTCCTGGGTAATGCCGTAAAGACCCTGAACGAGCCGAACCTCGGCGCTATCTTCCTCGGAATCATTCTCGGTCTTGCCGTAGGAACCATTCCTCTGGATATTCCTGGAATGACGGCTCCTGTGCGTCTGGGTATTGCCGGTGGTCCTATCGTGATGGGTATTCTGATTGGTGCGCTGGGGCCTCGTGTGCATTTCATCTCTTACATGACACGAAGTGCGGGTCTGATGCTGCGAGAACTGGGTCTTGCCCTCTATCTCGGTTGCCTGGGATTGGCGGCTGGTGGACAGTTCTTCGAGACGGTAGTCCGTCCGGAAGGTTTGATGTGGGTAGGCATCGGTTTCCTTATCACGGTTGTGCCTGTAGTTATCGTAGGTCTCATCATCCTGAAGACCAAGAAGTATGACTTCGGCAGTATCTGCGGAATCCTCTGTGGAAGTATGGCGAATCCGATGGCGCTTACTTACGCCAACGAGACGCTGGATGGCGATACGCCAAGTATCAGTTATGCTACGGTTTATCCGCTCGGCATGTTTATCAGAGTGGTGATAGCTCAGGTTATCGTGATGTTCTTTGTATAAACTTTAGAAATCAGCCTTTCTTGTTATAGTCATCTTCTTTCCCGTCATCGGGTGCTCAAATGTGATTTCCTCTGCATGAAGATGCAGTCTTGTTGCAGGCTCGTTGCCGTAGAGCGGATCGCCGATGATAGGGGCATTCAGACCTTCCTGATGAGCACAATGCACTCTCAGCTGGTGCGTTCTGCCCGTTTTAGGATAGAGCGCCAGGCGAAGATGGGTATCGTCAATACGCTCTAGAACCTCGTATTCTGTAATGGCTTCCTTGCCCTGTTCGCGGTTTACCATCTGTCGTGGACGGTCTAGGAAATCTGCTATCAGGGGGAGCGAGATGTAACCTCTTCCGCCTTCAGCTTCTTTCAGAATCCGGTTGCACGATTCCTTGTCTTTTCCGCAAACGATGGCTACGTACTTCTTCTGAACCCGATGATTCAGAAACTCCTTCTGCAGGCGATGATAGGCAAACTCGGTCTTGGCAATAATCATCAGTCCGCTTGTTGCCATGTCCAGACGATGGACGATGAGCGGACCGGTAGCTTCCTGATATTTCCTGCGCATCAGAGCGTAGACGGAAGGCTGGGCTGCATCTTTCCCGGGAACCGAGAGTAAACCTTCGGGCTTATAGATGACTGCCAGTTCACGGTCTTCGTAGAGCGTTTCCACCTTATTATATATAGTAGTTTCGGTCTGTTGGGTTTCAAAGACTGTTTTAGGCAGCATCCAATGTAGTATCGGTTTGCATTTTCCGTTGCAGGCAGGATAAAACTGAAGATGATGTCTGATTTCTTCTTTCGGACTCTCTCCCCACCAGAACATCGCCATCTGCAGAGGCTTGTAGCCATGCTGGTAAGCGTATTGCAGGAGTTTCGGCTCGCAGCATTCTCCACTTCCGGCAGGTGGAATCTTAACCGCCTCGTCCTTGAAAATCTCCAGCAGATCCTTACTTTCTCCTTCCGCATTCAGCATCTGGAATTTCGAAAACAGCCATTCCTGAAGTTCTTCAGATAACTGTTTGCGGAGCTGTTTCGCACTTTTCAAATCCTTTTCGTAGTTTTCATATAGCGTTTCGTACGCCGTCTTTTCGTTTATCGACTTTTTCAGCCTCTTCAGTTCTGCCTTCATAAACTGGCTCTCTTTTATCATCGCTTTCTCCTCTTCCTCGCTCAGGGACGTTCCTGCCGAAAGGGCTTCCTGGCGCCTTGCATCTCGCTTTTCCTTTGCTTCTTTTATCTTTGTCTGATAGTTTGCGATAACTTCCTGGCGCTTTTGCTGCAAATCATCAATCAGGCTTTTCGCCTTTATCAGGGTTTCGTTGGCTTCAAACTGTCTGATTTGCTGGTTCATTTCCGAAATCTCAGCCTCATGTACCTTGAAATATCCGTCGGGTTGAAGATAATCGAAAACGGCTGGTACAAAACCTTCCCAGTCGCTTCTGCCGCCAATCTGTCCGCTATAAGCTCTCAGATAGCCAATCTTGCCATTCCCGGCTTCTACTATAAGTACGCCGAACATCTTTCCACGGTCTATTTCCTCCCGCCAGTCGTTTCGCTGTGAGAGTTCATCCTGCAGCTCCTTGCATGCTTCGATGCAGAGTGGATGAGGTTCGTAGCTGAATGGATTGTTCATCCTTTCAGGTATATTATTTAGTTCTATATTTTTGAATAAATGCATTTCCATGCTACAAAGATACACATTTAAACGCGTTTTAGTTCATATTTTATATAAAAAATGAGTTTTTCAGTTATTTTTTTTGTCTATTTGGATTTTTTGTTGTACTTTCGCAACTGAAACATAAATTCATTTAAATAGTCTATCATGGTAAGTGTATATAGAAAGATAATGACGATGCAGATTAAGAACGGACTGTGCCTTCTGTGGCTATTCGTTCTGCTGCTGCTGTTTGCCGCTTGTTCTCATCGGCAGAAGGATGATGAGTTGTGGCATATAGATATCGATGAATTTGTGTCCGGTCACCAATCTCTCATGCAGAGTTATCCTGATTCGATGATCATGCTGATAAGAAATTTCAAATGTGAAGGTAATCCCGATAAAAGCGATCAATGGAAAAAATTATTAATAGCTAAATGTTATTATATGAAGGGGGCTGATGCCCAATGCCAGTCGTTGATAGATTCGGTTAACGCTTATTGCAAACAAACTCCTGACAACAGAATTCTTTCTTATGCTGATAATCTGCAAGGCATACTTTTGCTGGTTTCCGGCAAGAGGAAGGAGGCTTTAATTTATTATGAGAAAGCTTATCATGAAATCATGAACCTTGACAGTTGCGGCGAGGCGATTGATGTATGTATCAATATTGCCGATGCGTCCAGACAGATGGGTAAGCTGGCGGATGCTTCTTCCTGGTATCGCCGTGCCTATTTCCTGGCAGATTCTCTGAATCAGCATGAAGCCCAGAACAGTATTCTCTCAGGACTGGGACAGGTTTATAATGATTTGCAGAACTATCAGCTGGCGCATCATTATTTCCAGAAGGCTGAACGCCTGTATCCGCCAAAGAATCCGAAAGATGTTCATTTCTTTTACAACAGTTGGGGAAATGTGTACAGCAGTCAGGAAAAACCGGCTGAGGCTCTGAAATGCTTCCTGAAGGCTCAAAAGGCTACACGGCAGATGGAACAGCCCCTGGCGGCGGCTATTGTTGATGCTAATCTCGGACAGACTTATCTGGAGCTCAACCGGTTGGATTCTGCACAGAAATATCTGACTCTTACCACGAAATTCTTCTTTGCCCAGCCCTCCATGCAGAGCGATGTGCAATTCTATGTGGATGGGTTGAATGCATCTCTGGCTCTGAAGCAGGATAGTCTCGCGAAGGCTACTGAGATTTTGAACAAGCCATACGATCTCTCCAAGATGTCGCCTAATTATCTTTACCTTTATCATAAGGGACTGGCGGCTCTTTGTGAGCGCAAGGGACAATATGCCAAGGCTCTGCAATATCAGAAACTGATGAATCAGTACGACGATTCGCTCCGTAACGCTACGATGGTTTCGAATGTTCAGGAGAATGAATTGAGATTCAAGCAGGATACGGCCATCGTTCGCCGTGATTTATCCCTTAGCACCACGCAAGCAGAGGTAAGATCCTTTAGAGTCATCCTGCTCCTGATTATCGGCTTGCTGGTAATGAGCGTGTTGGCTCTCATCGCTTTCATCCGTTACAAATGGATGCGCAGCAAGCATCAGCATCATGAGGAGATGAACCGGATGATGGCTCTGAAGATGGAGAATGTGCGCAATCGTTTCTCGCCTCATTTTGTATTTAATGTGCTCAATATCTTCGTATCTAATCTTCCGAAGGGGGTTAATGTCAAACCGCTTCAGCTCCTGATACAGGTACTGCGTGCCTACTTGCTTTCTTGCGATAAGATGGCGGTAAGTTTGGAAGAAGAACTGCAGATGGTGACGAGCTATTCTACTCTTCGCCATGAAACCAATCCGTTCCTTCCGATGCCTCAGTTCCATGTTGCCAAGGATGTGGATATGAAGCTCATGCTGCCGTCTATGATTATCCAGATTCCTGTAGAGAATGCTTTGAAACATGCTTTTGTGGAAATGAAAGAGACGGGAGATAAGCCTTTGCTGGATGTAAATATCTGGGTTGAGGACGATATGCTCCGCATAGATGTTACAGACAACGGATGTGGAGTTTCGGGTACCGTTGGCAAGAAAAAGAAAAATTGTGCTGCCAGTACGGGAACCGGATTGAGAATTCTGAACAGTACCATCGAAATGCTTAATGCAAGCAACGAACGCAAGATGTTTTTCAAGATGCAGAGCAACAGAGGAGCATCAGAAGAGGAGGGTGGTACCAGGAATAGAGGAATATGTGTAAGTATCGGAGTTCCATGTAATTACGATTATAATGTCTTTAAGTAAGAAACTTTTCATAAGAATTTAAAACGAAATAACATGCAAGATAGAATTAAGGTTGTGATTGTGGACGATGAACCACAGAGCATCCACAGGTTGCAGGATGATTTGGCAACTCTGGAAGATTTTGAGGTGATTGCCACATCCTCTTCGGCGGTATCGGCAAAGAATCTGGTGATGAGCATACAGCCCGATGTGCTGTTCATCGATGTTGAAATGCCTGGACAGACGGGTTTTGAGGTGTTGCAATCTCTGAGAGATGAAATTCCGATGGAACTTATCGTAGTATTTTACAGCGCCTTCGATAAGTATATGATTGATGCGCTCAGAGCCTCTGCCTTCGATTTCCTGTTGAAACCTTATCAGCAGGATGAGTTTGAACTGGTGGTAGACCGAATCCGGCAGAAAATGAAAGATGGAGATGATGTGGATGAAGATGCTTCTTCCGTTCCAGAGTCCTCTTCCTGTTCTTCTGAATCAGCCTTGGCTTCTCAGAAGGCTCAGGATTTTTCGGGAATGAATGGGATGCTGGGAACAGCAGCCAAGCGTCTTGCCATTCAGACCATTTCGGGTTTATTGATGTTGAAGCCCGATGATGTGTTCAGTTGCACTTTTGATGAGGCTACTCATCTTTGGCAGTTGAAGTTGTCGAATGGGCAGGTTTATAAATTGAAGAGGCAGGCCACGGCAAAGACCATCCTTTCCATGTCGCCTTCTCTGGCTCAGGTTCGTCAGGATTGCATCATCAATCTCGATTATCTTCTCTGCATCGAGAATTATACGCTCCGCTGCATCTTTTCTCCTCCTTTCGACCATGAGGAAATCACGGTTTCCCGCCGCTGCTATAAGGCGGTAAAGGATCAGTTGGAGATATTGTAGAAATCGGAAAAGAGAAGAGGGTGTGCAAGATATAGTCTTTGCACACCCTCTTCTAGCTCTTGTTTATAGCAGGGGTGTCATATAGAGTGGCAGATATACTATCCCATCTTTTTCCGCTAGGTCTGAGGTGTGAATGACGTAAGGAGTCGATAGGTAATTCGTCGTGCCCCATCAATGAGTAATGCGTTCTGCCCATTATCGTCTGATTTCCATCTTAATAATTGACTATAGATTTTACGTCTCATAACTTCTTGGTATTCTTGTTGTTGCACGTATCCTAGCTTTCAAAGTGCTAGATTTTACACGTTTCCTAGGTTTTGATGTGCCAGATTTTACACGTTTCCTAGGTTTCGATATACTGGATTTTACACATTTCCTAGGATAAGGCAATGCTTTTCTCAGAGAATCTTGTCGTTTTTAATGTTTTTTACGTTAATCTCGGCTGTTTGTCGATTGGATGGAGGCTCATTTATCGGCTCATTTATCGGCTCATTCTGAATATGCAAAACTTGAGTGCAAAATCATTTTTTCTGCTTGCGCTAAGTTTTTTCTCTTTTTATCCCTCACATCCCTCACGTTTCCTCTTTTTAAATTTTTAATCGTTTGATAATGATGTGGTTGTCTCTTTTGTGTAGCGTGATAGATGGACGAAATGTTTACAAAATCCATCACGCTATCCATCACTTATTGCCTTTATCCATCACGTTTTTCAGCTTATCTTCTTGCTGAAAGTGCTTTTTTTATGCACGTGATTCGGGACAAGGATGAAAGTTTTTGGGACAAAGCTTGCATCTGGCTTTAAAATTTTGTATCTTTGCGGAGTGTTGACAACACAGATTCCACAATGGCAATAACCACTGCGAAACCTAATGTTTAATTTAAAATTTATTTTTTATGGAATTAAATCTTAATGATCCTGCGTTTATCAAAAGTCTGGTAGATTATCATTGGATGTACTGCTTCAATGCCGATTGTCCTCGGGCAGCAGAATGCATCCGATTCATCTCGGCAAAGTTCAAACCCGATGATGTTACTGCCGGAAATGCTGTTTATCCCGATGCTAACCTCCATGCATCTTGTTCCCATTTCATGCGTGTGTACCAGTTCAAGGCAGCATGGGGATTTTCCCATCTCTACGACCAGGTAAAACATGTCGAAATGCAGACCATCAAGTACCGCATCATGGATGTTCTGGGCAACCGTACTACCTATTATCGTGTACATCGGGGGGAGAAACATCTTACGCCGGAAATGCAGGAGCAGGTGAAGAAGGTCTTTGCTGAATATGGTTATGGGGAACCTGCCTATGATCATTATGCAGAAGAAATCGGATTCGTTTACGAATAAAGCAGAATCCCCTGCCGATGTATCGAAAGCGGGAATGCGACGTATCGGTTTGTTTCACAGGGTGGAACAGAGTGTTTCTCCGCTTGAACCAAACTGTTTCATGGTATGAACCAAAGTGTTTCATATCGGTAAACTTTTTAAAATAACAGACAATGAAATTTACCATAACACATAGAAATAAAAAGAACCAGCTCCTGGTAAGTACCAAGAGTCTGGAACGTTTCCTGGGGCGCATCGTAAACGATGACGCCAGGAATACCGTGGAGAACTTCCGTGAATATGTACCTTATCTCATGAATGGTTATGATGGGTATAAGGATATGCCAACCTGGATGCATGTTCACCCTGCGGCAGAATTTCAGAAATCGGAGAATGGACTCCTGAAGTTGAAGAAAAACAACGGCGTTCTGCTGCTTACGTTTGTTGATATAAATGAGGATGGAGGTGTGGATGCTATCAAGCAGAAAGTAGCCAGTCTGCCTTCTACTCTTGCAGCCTTTGTGGGAGCCGATGGCATCAGTCTGCATGTTTTGGCGAAATATGCGCTGGCAAAGGGGACGTTACCTGATGAGGAGGTTGCAGCCGACAGGATTTACAAGCAGGCCTTCCTGACCTTTGCTCCGCTTTATCAGACGCTAGTAAAGGCAAAGATGCAGATGCCCGAGCCTTCTATCTTTTCCGATTTTCTGATGACAAGAGATTCTTTTCCTTATTATCGTGAAGATGCCTTGCCCCTGACGTTGAATGAAGTCTTTCATGGTGCAGAAAAACCTGTGGAGAGCGTTGATGAGAAGGAGGCTGATCACTCTTCCGGAGGTGTGGATAACGACCGTAAGGAGTTGAGTGACAATATCATGAGTATGATCGGATTTCTGTGTAAGAAATATGATTTCCGTTATAATTCGGTAATGAAATGCACAGAATATAGGCCGAAGGAAAAGGATTATTGGGGCTATCAGCCTGTGGATGCCCGTGTGCAGAAGCGTATGACGCTGGAGGTACAGCTCGCCAACATCCGTGTGAGTATCAAGGATGTGCGCAATTATCTGGAGTCGGATCTTCTTTCTACCTATAATCCTGTAGAAAACTTCCTGTTTAATTGTGAGGGGAAGTGGGATGGAAAGGATTATATCCGTGCCTTGGCGCGCACGGTGCCTACTGATAATCCTTATTGGGAGGATTGGTTCTATACCTGGTTCCTGGCGATGGTTGACCAGTGGCGTGCTTACAGTCATCGCAAATACGGCAACTCTGTGGCACCACTTCTCATCTCCAAGCAGGGCTACAACAAGAGTACTTTCTGCCGGTCTCTGGTTCCGCCGGAGTTGCAATGGGGGTATAATGATAATCTCGTATTGTCAGAGAAACGGCAGGTGCTTCAGGCGATGTGCCAGTCGCTAGTTATCAACCTGGATGAGTTCAACCAGATTTCTCCTCAGGTGCAGCAGGGATTCCTGAAGAATATCATCCAGTTGCCGAGTGTCAAGATAAAGCCTCCTTATGGCAGTCATGTTCAGGAGTTTCCGAGAATGGCATCTTTTATCGCCACGAGCAATATGGAGGATATCCTCTCCGATCCTTCCGGTAATCGCCGTTTTCTGGGTGTGGAGCTCACGGGTCCTATCGATGTGAGCCAGCGTCCGAATTATGAACAGCTCTATGCGCAGGCGCTTTCTGCATTACGGGCAGGCGAGAAGACTTATTTTGATGCGGAGCAGACCCGACTGATTATGGCGAACAACAGGAAGTTTGAGGTAGTTTCTCCGGTAGACCAGTATTTCGGTCTCTATTTCGACCTGACCGATGATGCCAAACAGGGCGAGTATCTTACGGCAGCCGAGATTTTCCAAGAGCTGAAGAGTCACATCGGTTCATCGTTGAAGTTGAACAGTCTCATAGCCTTCGGCCGCAAGCTTTCTCAGATGCCAACCATCCATCGCAAGCGTTTCAACGACGGAATGCGGTATCTGGTAGTGAGAAAATCGTGATGGATGATAGATAATTATCTAAAACTTATTCACGAATATGGCTGCGTTGGGTTACGAATATGGCTGCGTTGGGTTACGAATATGGCTGCGCTGGGTTACGAATATGACTGCATCGGGTTACAGATATGGCTGCGTAGGCTGACGGAGCCGTATCCGTAAGCTTATCGAGACGTCTGCTTCAGCTAACTGAGACGTCTGAACTCGCTGATTGAACTACTTGAGTTAGCAGACTGAGCTACTTGAGTTAGCAAACTGAGCCACTTGAGTTAGCAAACTGAGCCACTTGAGAATTTTTCTTCATGTGCTTGCGTGCAACCATAGAAAAAATCAATTACGAAAACTCATTTGATTTCGATGCGGAGGGAATCCTTGTTGAATCGGATGCCGTCACGATTGATGAATCTGGATAAGGAACCATCGGCAGCCAGTTCTTTAGGAGTGCCGATAGAGAAACGGCTTTCTTCCATCAGCCAGAGACGGTCGGAGAGCTGGAGCGCCAACTCTACGTCATGGGTTGACAGTAATATGGATTTATGCTGTTCGTGCGCTAGACGGCGGAGCATCTGTAGGGTTTCTATCTTGCTGGGGAAATCTAGGAAGGCGGTTGGCTCGTCCAGGATGATGATGCGGGTTTGCTGCGCTAGGGCTTTGGCTATCATTACTTTCTGGCGCTCACCATCGCTCAGTTCGCTGATGTTTCTCTGGGCAAGATGCTGAATGCCCGTTTCCTGAAGAGCAGAAGCAACAATCTGCTTGTCGGCAGCAGATAATGTGCCCCAGAAACCGGTATAGGGAGAACGACCTATGCCAACAATCTCTTCTGCTGAGAGCTGGGCATGGTCTGTCTTCGATGTGAGAACGATGCTGATTTCTCTGGCGAGTTCCTGGGCAGAGAAATCAGAAAGAGATTTGTCTTGAATCAGGATTTCGCCATCAAGCGCTGGCTGAAATCCGGCTAAAGTTCTGAGTAAGGTAGATTTGCCCACTCCGTTGGCTCCGATGAGACAGGTCAGTTCACCGGCTTGGAGCGAGGCATGAACAGGTGAGGCTATCGCCCGGAGCTGGTGCTTCGAACGATAGCCTATAATCAGATTCTTTAATGTAATGCTTGATACCATCTAAAGAATATTTTCACCTTGAATGTTTACTTCCTGATAGAAAAGAGGAAGAATTACTTGGCTGCCAAAACCTCAACCTCTACAAGGGCGCCCTTTGGCAACTTCTCTACAGCTACGGCAGAACGAGCTGGATATGGCTGGCTGAAGAACTCGGCATAAACCTCGTTCATGGCTGCGAAATCGTCCATGCTGTTCAGATAAACTGTAGTCTTAACCACATGAGAAAGGTCGGTACCTGCTGCCTTCAGGATGTTCTGGGCGTTGGTGAGGCTCTGGCGAGTCTGCTCCTTGATGCCGCCTTCTACGAAATTGCCTGTTGCAGGGTCGATAGGAATCTGACCAGATGCAAAAACAAAACCATTTACTTCGATAGCCTGGCTATATGGACCGATAGCTGCAGGCGCATTGTCTGTGTGAATTGCGTTCATAATTTATTTTCTTTTTCTATTATTAAATCAATCTAGATGCAAAGATAAGCATTTTTTCCCATAATAGGCCTATTTCGCATCAAAATTTAATAAGTTTTCTTACTATATTCGCTCGGTGTACATCCAAATTGCTTCTTGAAGCTGGTTGAGAAGTGGGAGAGGGTGTTGAATCCCGTCATGTAGGCAATCTCCGAGATGTTGTACTTGCCTTCCACGATGAGGGTGGCGGCACGATTGAGCTTATAGGTCTTGAAGAAGACGCTTGGATTCTCTCCTGTGAGTCCCTTGACCTTGTAGTAGAGCTTTGTGCGGGAGATGTGCATCAGTTTCGTTACCTTGTTGACATCCAATTCCGAGTTGGCTAGTTCCTGCTCCATCATATGATAGAGTTCGTCCATGAAGAGTTTGTCTTGTGGCGACAGCACTTCCTCCACGTTCTTGTCGGTCTCCGTGGCGTTGGTCAGGATGGTCTTGGTCTTCTCGCGGTTGGTGAGTTGCGAGTTGATCATTGCCAGGAGAACCTTGGGGGTGAATGGTTTGGTAACGTAGGCATCTGCTCCACTGTTCAGACCCTCCACTTGGTTTTCGGTGGTGGTCTTTGCCGTTACCAGGATGACTGGGATATGGCAGAGTTGGATGTCTTGCTTGATTTCCTTGCAGAGATCATAGCCGCTCATTCCCGGCATCACCACATCGCTGAGGATGAGGCTAGGTTCTTCCTCTCTTGTCGCCTTCAAGGCACTCTCGGCATCGAAACGATAGATGATGCGATAGGATGATGCCAGGAGGGTACGAAGATAATGCACCACTTCGGTGTCGTCATCTACGATGAGTATTTTCGGACGGTTGTCTGTACTGTTATCTTGACTTACCTTGTCTGCCACTTTCTGACTGTCGTGCAGTGGAAAAGCCATCTTCTGGTCTTGCTCCAAAAGGGCTTTCTCGTTGTCGGCATAGAGGCTCTCATCGGTAGGCAGGGTAACGGTGAAGATGGCTCCCTGGCAGTCCTTGCGATTGCCCGCCTTTAAATCGCCATGGTGAAGGACGGCTAGGCTGCGGGCATAGTAGAGCCCGATGCCAGTACCCCAGTTGATGGTGCCTGTGGACTGGTTGTTCAACTGATAATATCGCTTGAAGATATTCTCCACCTCATTCTGTGGGATTCCCTTGCCTGTATCAGCCACCGTGATGGTGATAATCTGTTCTCCCTTGTTAGTGGTACCGGTGTCGAAAGATACATCTATCTTACCGCCACGAGGGGTAAACTTCATGGCGTTGGACATCAGGTTGTTGATAATCTTTTCCAGTTTGTCGGAATCCAGAAGCATCAGGTAGGAACCTTCTAGGCCGTGACAGTTCAAGGTGATACCTTTCTCCTCGGTATTCACGATGAAGAGGTCCATGATGCGCTTCATCTCGGTGATAATGTCGGTTTGCTTGACGTGCAAGCGGAGTGTGTCGTTCTCCAACTTGTTGAAGTCGAGCAACTGGTTGACGAGTCTCAGCATTCTATCCACGCTTCGGTTGATGATGTTCAATAGCAACTTGTCGTGCTTGTTGATGCTTTCACTTTCGCAGAGTTGTTCCACTGGTCCCGAAATCATGGTGAGTGGTGTCCGGAACTCATGCGAGATGTTAGCGAAGAAACTCATGTTCATCTTGTTGATGCGCTGTTCTTGCTCCTTCTCATCCTTAGCCTTTTGAACCATGTTCTTCTCGATGCTGATGCGCATCTTCTGCCGATAGATCACGAAGCCGACGCACCCCATTATAATAAGGTATAGGCACCAAGCCCACCAAGAGTTCCAAGGCTCAGGGGCGATGCTTACCTGTATGCTTTTTTCGGCGATGGTATTGTCGGAGTTGCTGCCTACCATCTTGACCTTGAAGGTATAGTTGCCAGCAGGCAGATTAGAGTAGTACGCCTCGTTGTTATTGCCGGCATCAATCCATGTATTATCGAATCCAGCCATTTGGTAGAAGTAGTGGATGTGCTTGTAGTCGCTGTAGTCGATGGCAGAAAAGGCGATGCTGAAGCTGTTCTGTTTGTAGCTTAGGTGGATATGGGGTGATTCTTCCATACTCTCCTCAATACATCCATTCTTGCCAGGAAGCATAATCTCATTATGGACCTTGAGTGTTTCGAAAAGCAGACTTATCTGTTGGTTCGTGTTTACGTTTTGTGGATTGAAGATGGTGAGTCCTTGGGTACCGCCGAAGATGAGTGTTCCATCTGATAGCTTACACGATGCCCTATCGTAGAATTGGAAGCCTTTCACACCGTCAGCCTCGTTGTAGGTGGTTACCTTTTCTGTTTTTCCATCTATCTTGTTGAGTCCATACAGCGTACTGACCCAAATGTTTCCATCTCTATCTTCCTCGATGCTGGAAATGTCGGAGCAGGAAATTCCTGCTATGGTGGTCAGCCTGCGGCTCTTTGCGTCATACTTCAAGAGTCCGTTGGTAACTGTACCCAACCAGATGTTGCCCTTGCGGTCTTGATAGTTCTTGGTAGGGATATACGCACTTCGCTTGATGCACTTCTTCCAGTCATCCGGATTCACTTTAAACTCTTGGACATCGAAGTTGTCTCCCTTCATTTCCAGGATAGGTTTGTAGAAGGCAGATATGAGCATGTTGCCATTCTGCAAGCGCATGATGCTGGGAATGAAGCAGAAAGTGGTAGGGAAGAGTTGTTTTTTGGTCATCTCTCCACTTTGTGCTGAGATGCAGTAGATGTTGACGGATGCCGTGGATACCCAGATGTTTCCCTTTGCATCTTGGCAGATGTTCATAGGCATGAGGCAAGGGTAGGAGGCTACCTTGTTGAGATGGTTGCCATCGTATTGGCACTTTGCCACATGGTCGCCATTGGCCAGCCACAGATGATTGCTGCTATCCACAAAGATGTTGGTGGTGGTATTCTTCCTGTTGCCGTTGCTATAGGAAATCATCGGTATGTCCTTGAGTTGCTGGGTTTGCAAGTCATACATATAGAGTCCGTTCTTCTTGGTAGAAATCCAAAGGTGATGATTCCTGTCGGCAGCTACGGAGAGTACGGACTGTTTGCCGATGGCACGTTGAAGGGCAGGCATGCTGTTAAACATATCCTTGTATCTGTAGATGGTTTTTACGCCATCGTCTTCAGAACCGAGCCAAAGGTTGCCCTTGGAGTCGGTTAACATCTTGTTGACTTCCATATCAGGCACTTCGAATGGGAAGTTCTTGTCGCTTTGTGGCAGGATGGTTCCCTCCTGGGCATTGAAATAGAGTAATCCGTGCTTGGTGGTGCTGAGCAGAAGGTTGCCTTTTGCGCCATACGGATGGATGCAGTTGACCATGTCGTTGGGGATTTGCAAGTCTTGCAAGGCTGCAGGGAGATGTTGCCATTTCCGGGTGTTCGTATCAAAGAGCTGCATTCCATTGTAGCCAGAGAGGTAGAGCTGATGCCCATCGAGGAGAAAAAAGACGATGGGATAATTCTGTACTGGGCTTTGGGCGATAAGTTTGAGATCTTGGGTGCGATACCCCTTGACAGAGTAAGGGGTAACAATCCACATCACATCTTTTCGGTCTATATGGCAAGAGATATGATAGCTGTTCTTCTCCAGCATTTTGGAGAGCTTGATGATGGCAGTGTTGGTATTTTCGTCATATTGATATAGGTCTGTCATCGTGAAGAAGAAGATTCTTCCCTCCTTGTCTTCTAGGATTTTTTCGATGTTCTTGTTAGTGCCATTGATACTTACTAGCTTGAAATTGCCATTGGCCTGGTATAGGCATACACCATTGACGGTGGCTACCCAGAGTCGGTTGTGGGAGTCACGGTAAATGTGGGTAATATTGTTGTCGGGCAATCCCAGTGAATCGTCCACGCAGTAGTATTGGTGATACTGGTTGCCATCATATTTGTTGAGACCACGGAAGGTACCTATCCAGATTTGTCCGTATTTGTCTTCGCAGATGCTCTTCACCTTTTGGTTGGAGATATGATCAGACAGGACGAGGTTCTTCTCGGGTGAAGAGATTACTGGGGGGGGTGTTTTTTCTTTCCTGGCAAGCAGTCAGGAGAAGGGTTGCCAAGAGAATGAGTGCGTTATAAAATATCTTTGTTCGTTTCATAATCGATGGTTTTGATAGTTGCTGCAAAAGTACTATAAAACCTTGATATATACAAGGTTTATAAGACTTTTTAAACAAATACGCAAGTTTTTGAACATATAGAAAAACCCATTTTGAACAAAAACGTAACACAAGAAAACAAGTTAGAAAAAGGTGTATGATAAAAAGTACTACCTTTGCAACCGTAAACAATTAACAGATTTACAAGAATATAAGCTTAATAAATAAAGTATTATCTTAAATGAGAAAAACCTATGAGGAAAATGAATGATTACAGAAGGTTTCTAACCTTCGTGTTCTTATTGATGATTTCCGGTTCTGCTGCCTTGGCGCAGGAACTGATGAAAGTCGCTGGTCTCGTAGTTGACCAAAATGCCGACCCTTTGATTGGTGTTACCGTGCGTGTGCAGGGAGACAACAAGGGTGGCGCTGTAACTGATATGGATGGTAACTTTACTATCCAGGTGCAAAAAGGTAAGACCCTTGTCTTCTCTTATCTTGGCTATAAGAATAAAGAGGTATTAGCCAACTCTTCCAGACTCAAGATTACATTACATGAAGACAACAAGGTGCTCGACGATGTGGTAGTTGTAGGCTATGGCGTTCAGAAGAAGAGTTCTGTAACAGGTGCCATCTCTCAGGTGAAGAAAGAGGATATGGAGAATCGTACCATCACCAATGCCAAGTCTGCTCTTCAGGGTAAGACCGCAGGTGTACAGATTGTCTCTTCTTCTGCTCGTCCGGGTGCATCACCAACCATTCGTATCCGTGGTTTCTCTTCCAATGGTTCTTCCGATCCTCTCTATGTAGTAGATGGTGTGCGCCTAGGCGATATTAGTGGTATCGATCCTAATGACATAGCATCTATGGAAGTGTTGAAGGATGCCGCTTCTGCTGCCATATATGGTGCAGAGGCTGGTAATGGCGTGGTTCTCATTACTACGAAGAAGGGTTCTGTGGGTAGTGGAAAGATAACATATGATTTCCAATATGCCATCGAATCGCTTGCTAAAAAGCCTAAGTTGCTCAATGCCGAAGAATATATCCAATATATGAAAGAAGGTAAGACCTTTACCGAGGATTATCTTTTGAAGAATTGGGATGGAACAACCAATACCTCTTGGGTAGATGCCATCTATGGCAAGGGTAAGATGCAGAAGCACAACCTGGGCTTTACGGGTGGTAACCAAAATGGCAACTACTATCTTTCGCTTACTTATCTTGACAATGATGGTATGGTAAGAGGTAATAATGATCTCTATCGTCGTCTCACCGCTACCATCAATGCTGAATATCAGATCAAGCCATGGTTGAAGGTGGGCACTACTAACCAGATTGAAAAATATAACGTTCGTTCTGTTTCTGAGGGTTCTGAGTATGGTTCTATGATGGCAGCTGTGCTTTCTATGGATCCATTGACCCCTGTTGCATACGAGGGTGGAAACTTGCCTGCTCATGTTGCTAGTGCCTTGGCAAGCGGAAAGCATCTCTTGACCAATGGGGCTGGTAACTACTATGGTGTGTCTGCTTTCTATGCAGGTGAGCAATACAACCCATTCATCATGCGTGACAACAATGTAAGTCGCGACAGTGGATTCAATGTGAATGGTTCCATTTATGCAGATTTCAAGCCTATCAAGGATCTTGTGATTACTTCTCGCCTTGGTTACCGTTTGTCGGGTACTCGCAGTTCTTCCACTTCACTTCCTTTCTATGGAAATGCAACGCAAAGCCGTGAATATGTAGATCAGAGTTCAAAATCTTCTACCTCTATCTATTATCAATGGGAAAACTTTGCCAACTATATGAAGAAGTTTGGTGACCATACCGTGAATGCCATGGTTGGTATTTCTTTCCAGGAATCTACCTACGATTACGTGCAGGGTGGTTTGCAGGCTAATGGTGAAGACGCTGTCAAGAAAAACAATCCATTGTTCTACTATCTGAATTTCGCATCCGCTTCTGCTACCAAGTCTGTAGGTGGTGAGAAAACTCGCTCAGCTAAGTATTCTTACTTTGGTCGTTTGAGTTACGATTATAAAAATCGTTATTATCTGCAGGCTTCCCTCCGTGCAGATGCTGCCGACTTATCTAAGCTTCCAGCTACCAATCGTTGGGGATATTTCCCAGCTGTGTCTGGAGGTTGGACCATTTCAGAGGAAAAGTTCTTCGAGCCTTTAAGAGATGTTGTGGCTAGTTTGAAATTGCGTGCCAGCTGGGGCCAGAATGGTAGCTTGGCTGCCTTGAGTGGTTATCAATACAGCACCGATATGGCGCAGGGTAGCATTTATCCGTTAGTTCCTGGTAATAATTATACAACGTCTGTTAGTCCATCTAGTATGGGTAACGATAAACTGAAGTGGGAAACATCAGAGCAGACCGACTTGGGTATTGATGCGCTCCTCTTTGCTGGCAGAATGAACTTCAGCATGGACTATTTCGTGAAGAAGACCAAGGACTTGCTCGTGAGTGGTACCACTCCATCTTTGGTTATCGGCGGCACCACATCTCCTATCAATGCTGGTAACGTAAGCAACAAGGGATTCGAGTTTGAACTTGGTTGGAGAGACAACATCGGTGATTTCAGCTATAGTGTACGTGGCAACCTTGCTACCTTGAAGAACGAGGTTACTTATCTCGACCCATCCTTGACTCGTTTGCAGGGTACTACCTTTATGAATGTGCCTCTCACATACTTCGAGAAGGGCTATCCTGTGTATTACTTCCGTGGCTATCAGTTTACAGGTATAGACCCAAAGACGGGCGATCCAACTTTTGCCGACCTGAACGATAGTGGTGATTTGACCGATGATGACAAGATGGACTTGGGTAGTGCCATTCCAGACTTCACCTATGGTATCACCTTGACCGCAGCTTACAAAGGTTTCGACTTGGCAGTATTTGGTTCTGGTGCATCAGGCAACAAGATATTCAACTGTATCAACCGTACCGACTTCCCTATGGTCAACAAGATGAAGGAACTCTTCTATGACGACCGTTGGACGGAGAGCAATCCTAATGGTAGCAAGCCACGTGCTGGTGCCAACAATATGGATAAGTATGCTACATCCAGCGCAATGGTATATGATGGATCTTATTTCAAGATTAAGCAGATTCAGTTGGGCTACAGTTTACCGAAGACTCTCCTCAAGAAGGTAGCAATCAGTAACTTGCGCCTCTATGTGTCTCTCGATGACTTCTTCACCATCACCAAGTACCCAGGCTTCGACCCTGAGGTTTCTACCCATGATATAGTGGGTATGGGTATCGACAAAGGCGGTTATCCAACCTCAAAGAAGGTAGTAATGGGCTTCAACTTGGAGTTCTAAGGTCTGGAGGTTCATATAACTAACACTATACATATTCTATATATATAATAACATTAAGAAATTATGAAAAAGAATATCATATATAGTCTGCTTCTCGTTGTGGCAGTGTTATTTGCCGGTTGTGAAGACAGACTCGATATAGCAAAGCATGGCAATATGGGTGGTCAGGATGATTTCTACAAGACCAATGAGCAGACCGAGCAGGCGGTGGCTGCCATGTATAGCCGTGTGAAGGGATTGTATTTTACTTGGTTCTTTACCAAGAATATGCTTTCGGATGATGCTTGGTGTGGCGGTGGTAGTCGTGGCGACAACAACTCATACGAGCAGTTGAATGAATATACCTTCGATTCTAGCAACGGCAATGTCGAGGGTCTGTTCTCGGGTCTCTATGGTGTCATCTATCAGTCAAACCTCATCATAGAGAAGGTGGCAGACGACACTCCTGCCAAGAAACGTGCCATCGCAGAGGCAAAGTTCTTCCGTGCTTGGGCAAACTTCGAACTTGTCACTTTGTGGGGTACAGCTCCTCTCGTAGATCATTTGTTGGAACCTGGTGAATATCGCCAAGGCAACAGCACACCTGAGGCTCTTTGGGCAGCTGTAGAGTCAGACCTAAATGATGCCATCAGCATGAATGCCTTGCCTTCCAAGAAGAACAAGGACGATCAGGAGACGGGTATGCGTGTTACCCAGGAAGTGGCAAAGGCTTATTTGGGCAAGGCTTATCTCTTCCAGAAAAAGTATCAGAAGGCTGCATCCGTACTCAATGAGGTGGTGGATTCCAAGAAGTACGACCTCTTCCGTGGCGACTATGACATGCAGTTTCATGCCGTCAACAACAACAACTGTGAGTCTATGCTCGAATTGCAGTGGCGTAACGACCAGGAGCAGGCTTGGAGCCAGATGGACATGACCTTCCTGATGCAAGGATGGCGTACTGGCAATATGACGCTCGAAGGCAAGGCTGCCGACGAAGTGGCTCAGGGAACCTACGGCTTCTTGAACCCTCGCAAGTCTCTCTATGATGCATTTGTAAAAGCAGAGGGCAAGAATGGATATCGTTTACAGAAGACCCTGCTCAACAGTGATCAGATGACAGCATACGGTGTGAAGTTGAATCCTGGTCAGAACATCTATGGATGTGAAGGCTACCTCTTCTTCAAGAACCGCATATTGAAGAGTGACAACATCATGGATGCCTCCTACTTCCAGGGATTACAATATACCGACCGAAAGATTATGCGTTATGCCGAAGTACTCCTCCTGGCTGCCGAGGCAAACTTACAGGCTGGTCAGCCAGACAAGGCTCTCTATGACATCAACCAGATTCGTGAACGTGCCAAGGAGACTCCTTTGACTAGCGTTACCTTGGACGACATCAAGACTGAGAAGCGCTTGGAACTCTGTCTGGAAAGTACCCGATTCCAGGACTTGGTACGTTGGGGTGATGCCAAGAAAGCCTTGGGTTCACAGGGTAAGGAAATTCCTAACTACTCTTCCAAGGGCGTAAGTTGGGATTTCTCCAATTCTACTTTCGGATTCCAAGACAAGCACATGTTGCTTCCTATTCCTTTGAAGGAAAGAGAATTGAATCCTAATATCCAGCAGAATACGGGATGGTAATCTTCTAATTAACTGATATTTAAATGATATTGATATGAAAAAATATATAGGTTCAATATTTAGTCTGTTTATTGCAGGGCTGTGTTTCACAGCCTGCGATAACGAAGCTCTTGATGGTATGCAGGGAGTATATGCAGATATGCAGAATTATACATCGCAAGAGGCTACCGTGCAGCCTACCACTAAGTTGGGAAAAGGTATCAAGGCGCTCAATGTAGATATAAAAGATGTAAAGGGAACTGCCATTCAGATTAGTTTTGGTAGTACCGAGTGGATTCTTCCCGCTGCCTCTTATACCGTAGCTGAGACCGTGGCTAACAAAACTTGTGTGGTCAAGGTGAATGGTGAGGCAATGAAGAGTGGCGACATCGACGTATCTCTTATCGGGGGCAAGTATTACTTGAACGGTTTGTTTGCCAATGCCGCCGGTCAGCGAGTGAAGTTGAATTATGTAGGAGAGCTTGCCTTCGTTGTGGGAGTAGATGACCCAGAGGCATCGGGCTATACTCTTACTATCGCTCCAACTCAGATTGTCGATTGGTCAACGGGTGCTCCTGTCGTGAATCCTAATGCTACCAAGTATATCATCTCTATCAAAAATCCAGAAGGTCAGCCTGCTGCTTATCTGGAAGCCGTGAATGCCAATCAGCTCGGTCATAATACAGACTTGGCTGGTGAATATACCATTCAAGGGAATGCTTCAGAGCCTTGGTTGATGGGCAATGGTTATGCTTTCCCTCAATACAATGCCATAGGTGGTAGTTACTTCGTGGATGAGGCTGGTGTCGCACAATACATTACGGCAGGTAAGATCATCATCTCTACCGCTAAGGATGCAGAGGGACAAGACTTATTCTCATTCGAGGGCGCTGACCTTGAAACCCAGAGTGGTGTAGATGGAGCGGCTGGTAAAGGATCATTTAAGATTAAGTTTGCTGCCATCGCCAAGTAAAGCCTTGAATAGGAAGGTAGATACCTTTAATCAAGCTATAGTTTTTGAATAATCAACAGTTATTGAAAAAGATAATAGAGTTTTGGTAATTAATATAAAAAGTAAAACGTTATATCCAATGAAAAGATTTTCGATATTAGCAATAACATTGTGTGCAATTTGTGGATCTGCCTTCGGACAGCAAGCCTTGTTCGGAGGACAGATGCCTCTATCTCCTGAGATTCATGCAGACAAGACCGTTACTTTTCGCTGCATGGCACCAGAGGCACATAAAGTACAGATAACAGGTGACTTCTTGCCAACCAAGAAAATAGATACCCCGATGGGTAAGTATGATATGCCTGGAGTAGCCGATTTGAAGAAGGATGAGAAGGGTGTGTGGTCTTTTACAACCACTGCTCCTTTGGCACCAGAGCTTTATAGCTATACAATGATGGTAGATGGCGCCAGTGTTACCGACCATCTCAACGTCTATACCGTGCGTGACATCGCCAACGTTTCCAACTATTTCTTGATAGGTGGGGGAAAGGCAGATCTCTACAAGGTCAACAAGGTAGCGCATGGAACCGTATCAAAGGTCTGGTATGATGATGCCAAAGCTGGCCTTACTCGTCGTATGACAGTATATACTCCTGCAGGTTACGAGACCAGCAAGCAGAAATATCCTGTGCTTTATCTCTTGCATGGCATCGGTGGCGACGAGGAAGCGTGGATGGATTTGGGACGTGCTTCGCAAATCCTCGATAACCTCATTGCGCAAGGCAAGGCAAAGCCGATGATCGTTGTCATGACCAATGGCAATATCTCTCAGGAGGCAGCTCCAGGACAGACTTCGGATAATCTGATAGTACCTACATTGGGATTGCCTAAGACCATGGAGGGATCTTTCGAGGCATCTTTCCCTGAGGTAGTGAAGTTCATGGATAGTCGCTATCGTACCATCGCCAATACTCAAGGTCGTGCCATAGCAGGTCTTTCGATGGGTGGTTTCCACTCGTTCTATATTTCTATCAACAATCCTAAGACCTTTGGTTATGTAGGTTTGTTCTCCGCAGCCATCGGCAAGGAGCAGAGGAGCGGTGGTGCCAATGAGTATATCTACGACAATGTGGATGATAAGTTGGCTAACCTCTTTGCTGCCAAGCCAAAGCTCTTCTGGATTGGCATAGGTAATTCCGATTTCCTCTACAAGGACAACACCGCTTTGCGAAAGAAACTGGATAGCAAGGGCTACAAATATACCTATATGGAAACAGATGGGGGACATATTTGGCGAAATTGGAGAATCTATCTCGCTGAATTTGTACAAAAAATATTCTAATAATTACCAGGAAGGTCTTCTAAATCTTAGGAGACCTTCTATAGAATGAGACTAACAATTATCAAAATTAGACAACAATGAAGAAAATTACATTCTTGGCAACTGCCTTGCTGATGAGTCTTGGCAGTTTTGCCCAACAGGCATTGTTTGACAATGTTCCTGTTATCTCACCAGAGGTGAACGCCAATCATACCGTAACTTTCCGCTTGAAGGCTCCTAATGCCCAGAAGGTGCAGGTTACTGGTGATTTCTTGGCACCGAAAACCATTGATACACCAATGGGAAAGTATGATGCTCCTGGAGTAGCTGATATGACAAAAGATGAAAAGGGTGTTTGGACTTTTACCAGCCAGAAGCTTTCTCCTGAGTTGTATTCTTACAATCTCCTTTTGGATGGAGTGAAGATTGTTGACCCAGGAAGTGTGTATATCACTCGTGATATTACCTCTGAAACCAATATATTCATTCTTTCAGACAAGAAAGGTGATTGTGGTGACCTCTATACCGTTAACGAAGTGCCTCACGGAAACGTGTCTAAGGTATGGTATGATAGTCCTACGCTCAAGATGCAGCGCCGTATGACGGTCTATACTCCAGCAGGTTATGACAAGGGCAAGGATTATCCTGTTCTCTATCTGCTCCATGGCGCTGGTGGCGATGAGGATGCCTGGACTACTTTAGGACGTGCACAGCATATTCTTGATAATTTGATTGCCACAGGTAAGGCTAAGCCTATGGTCGTAGTGATGACCAATGGCAATCCTAATTGTCAGGCTGCTCCAGGTGAGTGGTCAGCAGGTCAATACATTCCTTCTTTCTATGGCTATCAAGGTGCCAAGCCAGCTGCCACCATGGATGAGAGTTTCCCTGATGTGATGAATTATGTGGAGAGCCACTACAAGGTTGCTAAAGACAAGGCTCATCGTGCCATCTGTGGACTCTCTATGGGCGGTGGTCATTCTTTCGATATCTCTCGTCGTTTCCCTACCAAGTTTGATTACATCGGACTCTTCTCTGCAGGTTTGCATGTGGGTACTACTGGCGATTTCCGTAGTGACTTCTACAAGCAGTTGCAGGGTAACGAGGAGGCTAAGACACAGTTGGCTACTCTGTTTAAGAACAAGCCAAAGTTGTATTGGATTGGTATGGGTAAGACCGATTTCCTCTACAAGAGCAGTGCAGACTTGCGTCGCTACTTCGATGAGAAGGGTTATAAATATACCTATTTGGAGACGGAGGGTGGACACATCTGGCGTAATTGGCGTGTGTATCTTACCGAGTTTGCACAGAAGATTTTCAAATGATAAAATAAGTTTTTCAAGTAATAGTTTAATAAAATAAGGTATAGACAATGATAAAACAGATTTTAGTTTCTTCATGTGTGCTTTTTTCTGCGACTTTCGTAGTCCAAGCACAGAACCCAAAGTTGGGTGTGTCTCCTATCCAGGATGTCATCAATGCGATGACTCTTGATGAGAAGATTCAGTTGGTGGTAGGTTCTACGGGTAAGTATGAGAGCCAGATGGAGGCTACCATTGGTAACCAGGGTCAGTTGGTACAGGGTGCCGCAGGTCAGGTGAATGGTATTGAGCGTTTGGGCATTCCTGCTACGGTTGTTGCCGATGGCCCTGCTGGTCTCCGCATCGACCCTAAGCGCAAGAATACCGACAAGACGTTCTACTGTACCCACTTCCCTGTGGCTACTGTGATGAGCTCTACCTGGAACAAAGACTTGGTGTATTCCGTAGGTACCTCTATGGGAGACGAGGTGAAGCATTATGGCGTAGATGTCTTGTTGGCACCTGCTACCAATATTATGCGTAATCCTCTTTGTGGTCGTAACTTTGAGTATTATTCAGAAGATCCATTGTTGGCTGGTACCATTTGTGCTGCTATGGTGAATGGTATCGAGAGCAACGATGTCGGTACTTCGTTGAAGCACTTCGCACTGAACAACCAGGAGACCAATCGTACTCGTAACAATGTTATCGGTAATCCACGTACTTTCCGTGAGATTTACTTGAAACCTTTCGAAATCGTTATCAAAGAGGCTCAGCCTTGGACAGTGATGACTTCTTACAATCTCATCAATGGTACGATGTCTAGCGAGCGTTGCGACTTGATAACAGAGATTCTTCGCCATGAGTGGGGATTCAAGGGCATGGTGATGACCGACTGGTTTGGTGGTCTTAGCGCAGCTGCCCAGATGGAAGCGGGTAACGACCTGTTGATGCCAGGTAAGGCAGACCAGGTGAAGGAGATTCGCAAGGCTGTGCTCAATGGTCGCCTGTCGATGGAAATCCTCGACCGCAATGTACGCCATATCTTGGAGTATATCATGCAGACTCCTCGTTTCAAGCAGTATGTTGCCGACAATAACCCTGATTTGAAGGGACATGCTTTGGTGGCTCGCAATGCCGCTACCGAGGGAATGGTGTTGTTGAAGAATAACAAGAATGTATTGCCACTCGTTCAGAAGATTAAGAACATAGCCCTCTTCGGCAATACTTCTTATGATTTCATAGCTGGTGGTACTGGTTCTGGCAATGTAAACCATGCTTATGTGGTAAGCTTGTTGGATGGTTTGAAGAATGCTGGCTATCAGGTGGATGGCGACATCCAGAAGGCATACATAGAGTATGCTCCAAAGGCAAAGGCAAACTTGCCAAAGCCAAAGAATCCTTTGGAGGCTTTCTTGCCTGGTCACTTCATCCCAGAGATGAGCCTTGCTGAATTGAATATGTCTGCTGCCGTCAAGAACAACGATATGGCAATCATCACTATTGGTAAGTCGTCTGGTGAGTTCTTGGATCGCAAGATTTCTGATAGCTTCAATCTCACCAAGGAGGAGAAGGATATGATTTCTGGCGTTTGCAACGCTTTCCATAAGGCTGGTAAGAAGGTGGTTGTCATCTTGAATGTTTGTGGCGTTGTTGAGACCAAGAGCTGGATTGGTGGTCCTGATGCTGTATTGTTGTCTTGGTTGCCTGGTCAGGAGGGTGGTAACTGTGTTGCCGACATCTTGTCGGGTAAGGAGAATCCTTCTGGTCGTCTTCCTATGACATGGCCTGTAAGTTATAATGATGTTCCTTCTAAGGCTGATTTCCCTAACCCTGAGACTGTCAAGGTTGACGATGTGATTGGCATGTTTATGGGCAAGGGCATCGGTAGCAAGGGTGACGTGAAGAATGTGGATTACACCGAGTATAATGATGGCGTTTATGTAGGTTATCGTTATTACCAGACTAAGAATGTACCTGTATCTTATCCTTTTGGTTATGGTATGAGCTATACCACCTTTAAGTATGGCAAACCTGTGGTAACGAAGGATGCACAGGGCAATATCAAGGTCCTGGTGACAGTGAAGAATGCTGGTAAGGTAGCTGGTAAGGAAGTTGTTCAGGTATATGTGGCTGCTCCTGGCAAGGATATGGATAAACCAGCCAAGGAACTCCGTGGTTTCGCCAAGACTAAGAATTTGCAGCCTGGTGAGTCGGAGACAGTTACTATCGACATCCCATACAAGAACCTGGCTTCTTTCAATGAGGTTGATAGTCAGTGGCAGGTTGAGGCTGGTAATTACAAGGTGATGGTGGCAAAGAATGCTGCCGATCTCAAGCCTCTCACTACCGTGATTACTGAGGAAGCTGGTGTAACCGAGAAGGTTCGCCCTTGCTTGCTCAAGGAAGTAAAGTAGTTCTATTAAGGATCAGGCTCAATAACAAAAGAGCTTGATGGTAATAAAGCTTTTAATGATATATAAAAAGAGGGTGCGCTATCAACTGACGGCGCACCCTCTTTTTATATTTAATGGATTTTTGTAAGTCTCTGCACGGTTATACAATCCAGAGATGGAATCCCTTTGATTCCAAAGCCTCCTTGATTTCTTTTACGTGTTCCTCGTCGCGAGTCTCCATGGTGAGGCGGAGCACGCAGGCATTCACCTTGTTGCGGTTGGCAGAACAGTCGTGGTGAACACCGGTGATGTTGCCGCCCAATCCGGCGATGACAGAGCAGACCTCTACCAATTCGCCCGGTTTGTCATCCAGTTCCATCTCGATGGTGCAGAGACGGCCACTCTTGGCAAGACCACGGGTGATGACGCGGTTCAGGATGGTTACGTCGATATTACCGCCGCTTACCACGCAGATGGTTTTCTTGCCCTTCACCGGAACCTTGTTGTACATCACGGCTGCCACACTGGCCGCACCGGCGCCTTCGGCTACCATCTTCTCACTCTCTATGAGTTTCAGAATGGCTGCACAGATCTCATCCTCGCTCACGGTTACGATTTCGTCAACATAGTTGGAGCAGGTTTCAAAAGTAATCTTGCCCGGTTCCTTTACGGCAATACCATCGGCTACGGTCGCTACAGAAGGCAACTTCTCCTGTTTATGATCGTGCAGACTCTGTACCATACTTGCTGCTCCTTCTGCCTGAACGCCATATACCTTGACGTTAGGATTCAGCGACTTGATGGCAAAGGCTACACCAGAGATAAGTCCGCCGCCACCTACAGGAACGACGACAGCTTCTACATCTGGCAACTGGTCGAGAATCTCCAGACCGATGGTGCCCTGACCTGCAATGACGTTCTCATCATCGAAAGGATGAACGAAGGTGTAGCCATGCTCATCTCTCAGTTCCAGCGCCTTCTGGTAGGCATCATCGTAAACGCCAGGTACCAGACAGACTTCAGCACCCAGTCGCTTGGTTGCTTCTACCTTAGAGATAGGAGCACCTTCTGGCAGACAGATGAGGCTCTTGACGCCCATGGCTGTAGCTCCCAACGCTACACCCTGTGCATGGTTGCCCGCAGAACAGGCTATCACACCCTTCGCCTTTTCTTCATCGGTGAGTTGTGAAATCTTATAGTAAGCACCACGAATCTTGAACGAACCGGTCTTCTGCAGGCACTCTGGTTTCAAATAAACATCACTCTCTGGGTTGATTCTTGGCGTGTGAACCAGCTCAGTCTTTCTTATTACCTTGCTCAGCACGAAGCGAGCCTTATAGAAATTGTCAAGTTGTAACATAACTGCTGATATGTGTATAGTTTATTTCGTGCAAAGTTACTATTATTTGAAGAAAATACAAAATAATTCGGTTTAATTTTTGTTTATTCGATAATATTGCTTAACTTTGCGGCATAAAAACATAGTAACAAATAAACTAATTACTTTTATCTGGAAATGAAGAAAAACGTTTTAGCAGTAGCGCTGGCATTGATGGCAAGCATCGGTGCATACGCAGAGAAGAATACTGTCAGTTCTCCTGATGGTAAGTTGAATGTCGTGGTAGAAGACCGCGATGGCAAACTCTATTATTCCATCGACTATGCAGGCAAGCGAATGATGGAGGAATCACAGCTCGGACTCCTTGCCAATGTAGGCGATTTCAGTCAGGGCTTGACCTATCAGGGCAAGAATGAGATAAAGGTGGAGAAGAGCTATGACCTCCGCACCGCCAAGGTTTCGCATGTAGATTATCATGCCAACCAGCTCAACGTGACATACATCAACGGTAAGAAGCAGCCGATGACGGTTACCTTCAATGTAAGCAACAACGATGTGGCATTCCGTTATACTTTTGATCAACTGAAGGCTCAGCATCTCATCGTGAATGAGGAGAAGACTGCTTTCAATCTTCCTAAGGTAACCACCACTTACCTCTGTCCACAGTCGGATCCGCTCATCGGTTTTGCCCGTACCAAACCAAGTTATGAAGAAGATTATAAGGTGGATCAGCCTCTTACAGCCAAATCGGGTTATGGTCATGGCTATACCTTCCCATGCCTCTTCAAGGTAGGTGGAGATGGCTGGGTATTGGTTAGCGAGACCGGTACTCACGGCAACTATCCGGGTTGTCACATCAGCGATTACGATGCAGCTAAGGGTTATCAGATAGCCTTCCCAATGGAGAAAGAGGCTGATGGCATCGGTTCTACATCGGCAGCTTTCATTCTTCCGGGTTCCACTCCTTGGCGTACCATTACCGTGGGTTCTGATTTGAAACCTCTGGTAGAGACCACCATTCCATACGATGTAGTAGAGCCAAGATTCGAGGCTTCCCAAAAATACGGAACAGGCAAGTATGCCTGGAGTTGGCTCATCTGGCAGGATGAATCCTGCAACTATAACGACCAGAAGCAGTTCATCGACCTGGCTGCTACCATGGGATATGAATATGTGCTGGTTGATGCGCTCTGGGATACCCAGATTGGTAGAGACAAGATAGCAGAGTTGAGCAAGTATGCGCAGAGCAAGAATGTGAGTCTGATGCTCTGGTATAATTCCAATGGTGTGGCAAACGATGCACCTCAGGGACCTCGTGGCATCATGGATAACATCGTGGCCCGCAAGAAGGAGATGGCCTGGATGAAGAGTATCGGCATCAAGGGCATCAAGGTAGATTTCTTCGGTGGCGACAAGCAGCATACCATGCAGCAGTATGAAGACATCCTCAGCGATGCCAACGATTATGGCATTCAGGTTATCTTCCATGGCTGCACCCTGCCAAGAGGTTGGGAGCGCATGTATCCTAACTATGTATCTAGCGAGGCTGTACTGGCTTCGGAGAATGTATTCTTCTCTGATTATCATGCCAAGCAGGAGGCTTTCGAACTGACCATGCATCCATTCTGCCGCAACGCCGTGGCTGCGATGGATTGGGGTGGTACCATCATGAACAAGTATCTCTCTAAAGATAACAAGAGTCGTCATCGCCGTTATACCACCGATGTTTTCGAGATGGCTTCGGCTATCATGAACCAGGCAGCTATCCAATGTATCGCCATCTATCCGAACAATCTCTCTGAGCTTCCTCAGCACGAGATTGATTTCCTGAAGAGCGTTCCTACTACCTGGGATGAGACCAAGTTCATCGCCGGTTATCCTGGAAAATATGCCGTTGTTGCCCGTCGCCATGGTGATAAATGGTATGTGGCTGGTTTGAACGGCACCGACCAGGTGATGAAGCTCACCCTGAATCTGCCAATGCTTGCCGGCAAGAGTGTTACCTATTATCATGAAACTGCCAGCAAGGACAAGAAGGCTCTCTGGCCTGTTTCTCAGATGAAGACCGTAAAGGTGGATAAGAAGGGAAACCTGAAGGTGGAAATGCAGCCTAAGGGCGGTATCATTGCGCAGGAGTAATCGTTCAACGTCATATAATCAATGCCACTTTGCGCACAAAAAGGTGTGTGAAGTGGCATTGTTGTGTTTGTAACCGTTTGTCAGAAGTCTTTTCAGAAGTTCTGCAAGAATTCAATGAGTTCTTTGGTTGTATATGGCTTTTCAAGAAGCCGTAAGAATCCCTTGCTAGTCTTTGTGATGCTAGGTTTGCTTTTGTTTAATAGGATGGCAATATTGCTGAATTTGACATCTGCTTTTACAAGATAGGCAAAGGTGATTTGTGAATCTTTTATTTCAGGAAATGCGACCTTGAGACGTTTGCCATAGTCATTAAAGAAATTGTCGATTTCTTCTTTTATTGCAGAGATGGCTCTCTTGTAATCAGAAGCTTTGTAATTCATCAGGCCATCATTGATCATGCGGTGTAAATGGGTGTATGCCTCAGACATTCTGAATTGATTCCATTTGTCTTCATGGAAATGGATTTGCTCACCAATTTTACAATTTCTCGCATCACTTGACAATAGTTCATATTTCGATAAGTGGTTGTTTCTGTTTTCCAGCTTTTGGATATTCTCATGTTGATTCTCTATCTGTGTTTTCTGACATTGTATCAGTGTATCTTGGCTTTGTATGTGCGTCTTCTGTTGGGTTATTTCTTTGTTTTGCTGAGCAATAACCCTTAGTTGCAACAGTTCCTTTTTCTTAGAGGAATTCTTGAGATACAGAACGAAAGATGATAATCCGAGGATGCAGCAGATGGCAACCATGATACCAAGCATGAAATGGTATCTAGCCTCTTCTGCTTCCTCTCTTTTAGCCACTTCTTCTTCGTAGTTATAGGCAGCCTTCATTTTCTCAGCCTCCGACTTGTTGTCGATGGAATCAATTTCGTTCTTTAGCTTTATTGCTTCTTTTTGCACGGTCCAAGCTTCTTCGTATTTATTGCCGTCAGCTTTAGTTTCGGATATGGCAATGCTAGCCTCATATTTTCTCCAAGGGTCTTCTGTTTTCAATCCTTTTTGGAAAAAATACAAAGCTGAGTCCTGCTGGTGAAGGAATTTATGCAGGTATCCTTGCATCATATTGATACCCCAGTCTTGCAGTTGCTCAGGAGTAAGTTCCTTTTTTGCTTCAAGTATGAGCTTTTTCAGTTTTTGCTGGTTGTTGCTATAAACAGCTTTTTCCCCTTCAGAAACGATAAAACGTCTTAAGTTCAAAGTATCATGGTCTTCCAAGATGTTCTTTTTGGCAATTTTTGTGAATGAGGAGTATTCTTTTATTTTTCCTAAGTCATAGTAATAATGCCCCATATCCATCAGGCAAGCATTTGTTAATCCATAATCTTCTGTTTGTTTAATGTAGCTATATGCTTTTTTACAATATAGCAGTGCTTGCTGCTTATTGAGTCTGTTGTCCTCAAGATCAGATAATTGGCAATAACATCTGCCCAATAGTTCTTTAGAAACATGAATGCTATCAGTTGTGGCTGCTTTTAAGAAATAGTTGATAGCTTTTGGGTGGTTGTTAAGGTCAATATAGATACACCCCAGGCAATAGTATGCCTGACTCAGCAAAACTTTGTTGTTTCTCTTCTCAAAATAATCTGCAACCTTTAGCATCATGCTGTCGCTCGTGTGTGGCTTATATTGCAGATCATTGATTCTGAACAGAGTGATTTGATAGTGCATTTGTGCATCTTTACCCATTTCACATATAGAGGCAGAGTCTTTTTGGAGGAGAGTAAGTGCACTGTCAGGATAAGCTAGCATGATTCGCTCAATGTTAGCCAACTTTTTGTTGTTCTCTTGGGGGGTACAAGAAATCAACATGCTTACCAAAAGTAAAATGGCGATATTTTTCATTGCTTTTTCTTATTTTTAAACAAAAGTACAGATTTTATTTGGAATATAAAAGAAAAATCCGTTATTTTTATTTAAATGGAACATGAGGAACAGTATTTTGAACATATAGCAAAGAAGTGATAAGTGTTTGTTGTTTTTAGTCATGAGTTTACGATTTGTTTACTTTGTATATTAAAGCTCTAAAAATAAAAAAGGAAATTACAAGTAAACTCAAATATGCCCAATATATGTTTGTTTTGTTGTACTTTTGCATCAAAAAAAATAATTATGAAGAAAATTTGTTTTATATGTTTAATGGTGTTTGTCCCATTTTTGGGATATTCTACAACCATAAGTTGTATAAATAAGCATTGGCAAGGAACTCATAGAACAATAACTAAAGGAGACTTGTCCCTTTATGAAAAGGATGGTGATGTGATGTTATCATCAGATGAAGTTCTGCATGGTGTTGATGTTTTGATTTCAACGAGAGAAAATTCTCCGTTGAAAGTTATTACGTCAGTTACAGTTAATTCTGAAATAAAACTCTTGGTTGAGGATGAAATCCCTCAAGAGGGGTGCTATGTGAAAATTTCACAGGGAGAAAAGTATGTGTTGTATTTTGTAACAAGAGATTAAATGATGAAGTTGCACTATATTAAAATTAAATATGTAAAGGTTCTGATAGGAATAAGCTCTATGTTGAGCTTGTTCTCGTCTTGTCATTCTCGTTTGCATGATGCCTTAGAGGCTGCTGGTGAAAATCGAGAGGAGATGGAGCAGGTGTTGGCATATTTCAAGAATGATTCGGATACATTGAAATATAGCGCAGCTAAATTCTTGATTGAAAATATGCCTTACCATTATACATATGTTGGTAAGGAGATAGAACAATATAATGCAGCTTACATACGTGCTGCATTAGAACCTAAGGAATTTAGGGATAGTGTGTTTGATGCGGCTAATAAGGATATCAAGTTGGAGAAAGCCAAACTGGCATTTGATATTAAAACAGTCAAGGCTGATTATTTGATTTCTGCTATTAATGACGCATGTGAACTGTGGCATAAGGTAAATTGGCGTAATGATTATAGTGTTGAGATATTTTATGACTATGTGTTACCCTATAGAATCTTGAATGAAAATTTATCATCATGGCGTAAGATTATAGCAGAGGAGTTTCCTGATTTGATTGATGGAACGGTTGCTAGTAGAAGAGGAATTATCTTGTCTGCTGATACGGCAAAACTGAGTCATGCAGAAATCAAAGATACCCCAAGTGCATCTTCTGGTAAGGTCGTATTGTGTGCGGATAAAAAGTCGAGTATTACTTTTCATGTGTCTTCTGCTTGTTTGGCTTCTAAAAGATTGTTGTTGCGTTATACTACCGTTAACAAAGGAACTAAGATAGCGATTAGACTAAATGGAAAGGAATTAGAAGACCTTACTTTGGAACCGACTAAAAACATACATGTATTCAAAACAACAAGAAAAGGGATAGACATTGTGCTTGAGAAAGGAGAAAATGTACTTTCTTTGGAATACAACTCCGGTCTCTTTGGCTTGGATTATATTCAGTTAAATACACTGGAGAGGATGAAACATCCGAAAGCTATGGACTTTTCAGGTATGATTTGTAAAATCAAGAATGTAGGTTCTCATCACTATCTTGAGATGGATACATTGCAGTCTTCCAAGTTGAAGGTCATGCAATTAGTTGCGAATGGTAATGGGCAGCATACAAAATTGAGATTACATTATGAGGGGTATCCCCTTTGGCATATTTCCCCTGTTGCAGATGAAAAGCAATGCTTGGAAATTCGTTATTGTAGCATGGCGGAAAAGGCGACTGTTAGTAAGTATGATTTCTTGAATGCCAATCATCAGAAGTGGATTTTGTCTTCTTTCTATAATGGGGAATATAGAATATGGAATAAGGATACTGGCAAATACTTGGAAGCTGTGCATGACTCTAAGACAGGAATCGATACTTTGGTGCAGACTGCTTGGCGAGCAGTTGATACGCAGAAATGGAAGGTGGAAACTGTCGGAAAAAGGCAAGATAAGAAATCATTCTTTGCATTAGAAAGTGCTTTATCAGAAGCTCTGAAAGTATATGACCAGATGGGACAGTTTGAGTGGATTTTCCTAAGAGGAAACATACCGCCTAAGGCAAGTGCCTTACTTAGGCATCGTACGGGTAATTGTCGAGACGAAGCTTCTTTTGTCGTATATCTGTCTAGAAGTTTGGGTATTCCTGCGGCTATAGATTTTACTCCTCATTGGGGTAATCGCTCTAATTCTCATTCTTGGAGTGTGTTACTGAAATCTGATGGAAAGGGTACTCCATTCTATATGGGATGTGTGCCAGGGGATACAGCACAGTATTTTCATCCTTATAAAAAGCCGAAAGTATATAGACGTACATTCCGTGTGAATCAAAAGATTCTCGAAGACTTGCGAGGAGAGGAGAATGTGCCGTCATTGTTCAGGATGCCAACTTTCATTGATGTGACGAATGAGTATTATGATGCGAAGAATATCGTGAGGGATTTGCCTTATGGGTATTTAAGCCAGAAGATAGCTTACATCTGTGTGTACGATAATAAGCAATGGGAACCTGTGGATTATGGAAAGGTAGAAAATGGTAAAGTCCTATTCAAGTCTATGGCAAAGGGTATCTTGTATTCTGCTTGTGTCTGTCAAGATGGCAAGATGGTTCCCTTTGGTAATCCTTTCGTACTGCAAGCTGATGGGCATGTGAGGGATATTGTGCCTAATGCTCAGAAAGTAACTCTGAGGTTAAAACGTAAGTATCCTTATATGGGACGAGAAGATGCTTTTAATTTCCGAATGTGGCATGGCAAGTTTCAAGGAAGCAATACTGCAAAGTTTACTCATCCTAGTGACTTATATCAATTTGAGGGCATGACTGAGGGGTGTTGGTATCAACGAGACATTGCTGATAAAGGTACTTATCGTTATCTGAGATACATCGGCCCTAATGGAGCATATTGTAATATCAATGAGCTGGAGTTCTATGATAAAAATGGCCAAAAGTTGGCTGGGGAAATTATCGGCACAAGTGGAGTTCCTGGCAAGACGAAGGAAAAGGTTTTCGATGGTAATATCTTGAGTGGCTTTCATGGGGATAGTCCTGATGGTCATTGGGTGGGGCTTAAACTTTCCTCACCAAGTAAGGTGGGAATGATACGATTCATGCCTCGTAACGATGGCAATTGTATAGAGGTTGGAGATAGGTATCAACTGATGATGTATGATGATTGTCAGTGGAAGGTATTGGCAAATCGTATTGCAGCATCGGATGTTATATGTTTTCCTCATGTCCCTAGTGGAGGTTTGTATCTGTTGAGTAACCTAACAAAAGGTAGCGAGGAACGAATCTTTACGTATGAGAAAGGTAAACAAGTTTGGTGGTAATTTTTTTAAAATGTATTATTAAAATCAATTAGAATTATGAAAAAGATTTTGTTTTTTCTTTCAGCTGTTGTGATGCTGATTATTGTGTGTGTGCAGACAAACTCCTCTTCTACAGACCTCTTATTAGAGAATGTAGAAGCTTTGAGTGCTGGTGAGGTTCATTTAGGTTACAAGAGAACTACAGGTCCATGTCCTCAACCTTATGCTTATAAACGATGGGTTAGTTGTGCTTATGGTGGTGATTCTAAAGAATGTTTACCAAGTGATTGTTAGTTATGAAGAAAGTATTATTCGCTTTGTTTAGTCTCTGTGCATGTATGGTAGCATGTACAGAGAATCCTTCTGCTACAGAGTGTGAGGTTATAGATGTGAAGCAACCTAAGTTTACAAATTGGGCTTCATTGTTGTCAATAACAGAAGTGGTACCTTTGGAGAATACCAATTCTTCTTTGTTGACTGTTGCCTCTAAATGTAGGGTAGAGGGGAATCTAATCCTGTTTCAAGATTTTAAGCTGAAGAGTTTGTTTGTTTTTGACAAGCATAATGGCAAGTTTAAATATGAGGTAGGAAAAGTTGGATATTCTGAATCTGAGCATGTCGATTTTTTGGATTTTTCAGTGGATACAGAGCATTCTCTTATTACGATTCTTGATGAGCGTGGTACGACTCTTTTTGATGAGAATAATGGCAAGTTTTTGAGAAGGGATAGGAGTATCAATAAGTCTGGTTCTGATTATTGTCGTTTTATGGTTGTGGGGAATGATACTTTGTTGTATTCTCCTTATAAGGATTATTCGATATCAAAATTATCTCAGGATAAAAGGATAGAAGATTTACGTAAGCGTAATGGCATTCAGATGGAAAATGAGCGTTTCTTTTCTATGGATGATAATAACTTAGTTCTGCCCGACTATGGATGTTTTGTGATAGATACCTATAAAAAGGGGAAACTATATCCTAAATATCTGTTGGATTTTGGAAGTGAGGCATTACCGGAAAAGTACATATCTGACAAGTATGATGATTTTGAGAAAACTGATAATATGAAAAGATATTTCAAATCTGTTCAAATGTGTTTTGAAAATTCCAAGTGGCTTTATGCTTTGGTTGTTGGTCCACAGCAAAAATATTATATGGTTTTTTATGATAAGAACTTGAAAAAGGCATATGCAGGACCACTGGATATAGAACTTGGCATTTCAATAGTGGATGTAGATGAAACTGGATTTTGGGCTTTGGTGTATCCTATGGAGTTTTCTGAGAAATCTCCGTTTTATCCAAGCTTAAAAGATAAATTGAAAGCTTATCCTAATAATCCTATGTTGGTAAAAATCAAACTTAATGAGCAATTTGTCAAATAGTCATGAGATAAATAACCCAAAAGTATATAAGATGAAATATCTATTATATGTAGCGATTGTTTGTGTTGCTTTTTCTGCTTGTGATTTAAAACAAAAAGAAACAAGGAATGCATTAGAGGAAATGTCGAAAAGTAAGGTTGATATTCCATTTTCGAAAATGGGATGTTTTCATAGTGATGCGGATACTCTGAGAATTGTGTCTATAGCAGAACAGAGATATACGTTTGTTCATTATGTTGATTCAAGCCAGTGCTCACCATGTGCATTAGATAGGATGTACACTTGGAATAAGTTCGTAGATGAATATAGTAAAAAAGGAGTTCGTTTTGCTTTCATTGTGGAACCTAAAATAGAGCAGATGGAGGATGTTCATTTCTCCATAGCGTCTTCAGGATTGCATAGCCCTATTTATGTCGATTCTTTGTTTGCTTTCAGAAAGCAGAATAAAAATTTGCCAACTGAGCAAAAGTATCATTCTTTCTTGCTTGATAAATTAGGGCATGTGATTTTAGTGGGTAATCCATTGCAAAATTCAAAGATTGAAGAGTTGTTAGATAAAATTATTAATAATAAAAAGTAAATTTGTATGAAAAAGTAAATTGTAGTTAGTGTATGCTGCCTGGTGGTAGCTATTGCTGGTGTAGTTATGGGGGAGATGTTCTCTCATGTTGAGAATTCTGAAAGCATGTTATTTTTGGAAAATGTCGAAGCTTTGAGCCAAGACGAATTTACTCCAGAGTGTAGTGCTAATGCCATATGTAAAATAGGTAGTGATGTTTTGGAATCTGTAAGTTGTCGTGGCAAAGAGAGTTGTGAAAGTGGGTATGGATATGTCATATGTGATGGACTGAAAACTATATGTACATATTCTGTGGCTCCAGATCAAAGAAAGAATTCTTAATGTCGATTTATTAGCTTTATTAGTTATGAAGCATTTTTTTTATAGTGCGTTTTTTCTCGTTACGATGCTCTCTATCTCATCTTGTGCTATGGATGAGGGGATGAAGCCTGTGAACTTGTCTGTAGACAATGTCGTCTCAAAATTCGGAGATTCGATATTCTTATCCAGTCAGGTTCCATGTATTGATGCAAAAAATGGGAGTGTCTATATAACGGACTATCGTGCAGGTGTTTATGCGTTAGATTCAAAGTTGAATTTGATTAGTAAGATGTCTAATATTGGTCGTGGCTTTGGTGAAGTGAATAGACCTGCAAAGTTCTTTGTAGACGATAATAATGTCATTACATTGTACAATGAAGGATTGCAGAGATATAGCTATTTTGAGAAGGATTCATTTTTGATGGCAGATAATGCATCTGTAAAAGAGAATCTGGCAAAGTCATGTAGATTTTTTGCTAGAGATGGTGCTATATATCAGTCGGTTCTTGGAGGAAAATTTCTCGTTTCTGTGATAAAGAATGGCAATGTAACTAAGCAAATGTGTCCTACGGTAGATGGTGTGGATTTTCCTAGTAATGTGGCCTTGTCTGAGAGACACTTGCTGGAAGGCGATAATTGCTTTTATGTGATAGGTCTTGGACTACCCATTGTTCAAGCTTACTCTTTTGATGGAAGGGAACTTGCTAGATTTAATTTGGTTAATATTCCTTTGTTGGAGTCCGTGTATGCAAAAAATGAAAATTTAAAGTCTTCTAATAGCTATTATGAAGTGGTAAGGGATGCCTATTATAAGAATGGTTTCATTTATTTGTTGACATCATCATTCGAAGGGAAATATAAGTGTAACACTATTATTGTTTTGAAGAAAAATGCAGACAACATCCAGTATGTTTCTGCATATACTCTAAAGAATAACCTATATAGTACATTTTGTATTAATGACCAGAATGAATGTCTAGCAGTTTGCAGTAAAAATTCTTCTATAGAAGTTTATAAGTTGCCTAAAGTAAAGTAATTTTGTTTTTTTTATGTAAGTTGAAATAAGTCTGGATAACGATGAAAAGGAAAGTCATTGTTCGTTGCTTGTTTTTAATACCAATGGCCATAGGTTGTTTTTACAGCCTATGGCTATTACTGCGTGTGTTCATCCTTGATGTTTTTGTGATACCGTCAGATTCTATGTTACCAACTTTACAACCAGGAGATAAAGTTTTAGTGAACAAAACACTGTTGGGAGCAAGAATTTATACAGATTTCCAATTTGACAAGAAAGGAGGTGCTTTGCATAGCTTTCGGACAAATGGGGTAAGAAATGTTCGTCGTAATGATATCGTTGTATTCAATATGCCCTATATGGATGGACAAATCAAGTTCAAGATTAATTATGTTTATTGCAAACGATGTGTTGCATTGCCTGGAGATTCTGTTTCTATAGTGGATGGATATTATAGAAATAACAATTATGATGGTATGCTAGGTGTTGAGGCAGAACAAGATTGCCTGAGGCAAATGCCCGATTCTCTTATTCCAAACTATGTTATGAATACAATGCCACACGATTCTCATTTTTCTTGGACAATTAAGAATCTTGGACCTTTGTATCTTCCGAGAAAGAATGATTTGATGAAAATTACACCTAGGGAAGCCACTCTTTATCGTATGCTGATAGAATGGGAAACGGGCAAGATATTGCGAATAGATTGGGAACATAGAAGAGTAATGCTTAATAATAGCCGACTCTGTAAATATCGTTTCCTGCATGATTATTATTTCTTTGTAGGTGACCATGTAGTCAATTCTCAGGATGCTCGCTATTGGGGAATGGTTCCTGATGATTATATAGTGGGAGTAGTATCAAAAATTATTAGGAAGTAGGGAAAATGTTTGAAATAATGTTGTTAAAAATCAATTATCATAAGGTCGTCGGAAGTTTGTTGCTCTTATTTCCGTTGCTTTTGACTGTACAAGCAACACCTCTGTTGTGGTCAGAACAGTTGTTGTGGTTAGAGAATTTTGTGATTGCTGGTGGGGTGTTGCTGGTTATGGCATCTGTTTTCTTGTCTGGAAAGATGAGATGGAATCTGATGGATTGGCTTGTCGCCCTATGGTGGGCGTATGTTATGTTGCAAGGTTATTTGCAATCATCTTATCCCTGCTCTTATGAGATGGTTACATATTCATGCCTTTTTGCTTTATATTTATTGTTGCGTTTTGCAGATTTCTATTTTTCTATAGATGAAAGTTTCATAGAAAATCTGATTCTTGTTGCTACTTCTTATGAGATAGTATTAGGATTATGGCAATTGTTTTTAGGGAGCAGCTTGCACCCATTGTATAGGGTAACTGGTAGCTTTTATAACCCAGGTCCCTATGCGGCTTATGTAGCTATGGGGGTATCTATCGTTATTACTCGTTTGGCAAACTATAATCCGTTGGTAAAAAGTGATAAATATATAAGAGGTGTATATTTGCTATTGCTATTTGTAGGGATGTTGGTATTGGCGATTTCTGGTAGCAGGGCTGCTTTGCTGGCATTGTTGATAGTTGTGATATGGCAGTATAGGTTGCTTGTTCGTAAGTATATATGGTATGTGTTGTTGGCGATAATTACTGTTGGCGGTATTTTCTTATATGCGAAATTTGGGTCAGCAATGGGGCGTGTCGTTATTTGGTATCAGTCTCTTTCTCTCATTGCGCAACATGGAGTGTTTGGCTCTGGCATCGGAAGCTTTTGTGGAGAATATGGCGAGACATTGCGTCTTTTTTTCTCAGAGCAGTCTCATGTTGATGCTTTTGCTGCTTATGCTGATGTCGTGGATTATGCCTTCTGTGACATCTTGCAAGTGGGAGTGGAGCAAGGATTGATAGGCTTGCTTTTAGCCTTGTCAATTGTTGCTTTGGTTCTGCGTTCTGAGAGGGGAACATCTAAGGGAATGTTTGCCTGTATGTTGGTTTTATTTGTATTTTCCTTGTTTTCTTATCCTTTTCAGTTATTACCCTTTCAGGTAATTGGAGTTATTCTGTTGGCAAAAGTTTCTGGTGGAGTGATAATGGAATTGGGACTTTCTAAAAAAGCTAATGTGGTTCTTTTGGCTCTTATGTCTTTCTTTTGTTGGTTGGGTTTGGATTTTACTCAAAAGCATGTAGAGGCAAGGGTATCTTCACAAAAGTGTGTCTTGTTTTCTGATGCCGTTTTCATAAAGGAAAACTATCAGTTATTGGATCTTTGTTGTCAAGACAAGAACTTTTTGTTTGGTTTTTCCAAAATGCTCCAGTCTGCTGGTCGATATATGGATAGTAATGCCATGTTGCTAAAGGGAATCAAGATAAGCAATGATCCCATGTTTTGGGTTTTGATGGGTAATAATTTTAGATCAATGGAAATGTTAGATGATGCCATCAGATGTTATGATGTAGCAGAAGAAATGCTGCCCAACAGATTGTATCCTTTATACAAGAAAATGCTTTTGTGGCAAGAACGAGGAAATGTAACCCAAGCTAAAAAATGTGCAGGCGAATTGTTGCGCCGAGTTCCCAAACGTTCTTCTTCTGCAGTAAAAGATATGCAAGCAGAAGCTTGTCGGATTCTGAATGAACATCAATGAAAATCCGATATTCCTAGTGAAGCAACATCATGTTTCTGTAACTTTGTTCTATGTAACATATCTAGGTTGAAGATAACTTGAAACTGTTGAATTAGGAAAATATAAACAAAAAGTAAATTTGAAAATAGTGGAGCATAATTTAATTTTTCTTATTTTTGCAGTGGCATCAGAAAGTAGTGGATGCGTTTTTATTAACTTAATACATTAAATATATGAAGAAGAAATTTTTGTTAGGAATTCCTTGCGCAGCGATAGCTATCGCAAGTGTTATCGGAGTAAGTCAGTTTGATTCAGAGAATCTTGCTGGAAATGACTTGCTGATGGAGAATGTTGAGGCATTGGCTTTGTATGAAATTAAGCCTTCAAAAGATTGTTCTACTGAAAAGCAATATATAAATTACCTAACAAAATGTCCTTTCTGTCAAACAAATTTTGGGAGACAGGGTACATCTTATAGCTGTGTTGGTAATGGTAACAGTTCTACCTGTAAGAAAGGTTTTGAAGGAACTGAGATTTATTGTAATTGCCAGTGTAGGCCAGCTATGCCTATAAATAATGTACAAACATATTCATGTAATTAAAAAGGAAAGGATATGAATAAAGCAATAAACTGTATGTTTATCATACTAGTGTTTGTCATGTGCATATCTTGTGGCAGTTATAATACTGCCACAATGTATGCTGATGCAGATACCATAAGCATAGATGGGGCTACAAGATGTGACTCTTTGATATTCTCTGATTTCTTTAAGGCACCAAAGGTCGTTTTGCTGGAGACGAAACCAGAATGTGTGGTTCAGAATATACGTTCTTTGGAAATATACAAAGAAGATATTTATATCCTTGATGACCGTGCCAATAAGCTTTATATTTTTGATGGAAATGGTAAATTTAAAAGAACCATTTCTTCGCCAGGTCGAGGACATGGAGAATACATGAAGTTGGCAGACTTTTCTATAGATAGAACAAAAGAAGTTATTTATCTGTTAGATGAGGCTACGGATGAGATTCTGAAGTTCAGGTTGGATGATTATAAGTTTTTGTCAAGTATAAAAGCAGTCCAAAATGGTTATCTTACTTACTGTATGCAGGAAATAGGTGGGAAGATATATCTGAATAGGTCTTCGGTTTTGGAAAAGGAAAAATATGAATTAAGGGAAATAGATGAGCGCAACGGAAAGCAAGTGGGCAAGTTTTTAAAATCTGATGACTACAATCATGGGTGGAATTTCCCACTTAGCTTGGAGCATAGTAACTTTTATTCAAAGAATAGTCAAAGCCCCAAATATATAGGTTTGTTTTCTAACTTGATTATGAATGTCACGGCAGATGGTGTATTTGCTGCATATATTGTGGATAGTCGGAACTTTGTGAATAAGGATGAGGTTCTGATGATGCAGAGAGTAGCAGAAGGAAAATTGGAAAAAATTGATTTTTCGGGTATCTATTCGCAAAAGAGGATTCATCAGATTTCTCGTTTCATAGAATCACCAAGTAAAGTCTTTTTCCAATATCTAGAGGGGGATGAGCGGAATTATCTAGTATATGACAAAGCGAGCGGAAAAACGAAGACATCGAGTCTTTTCATGAATGATTATGTTTCTGATAAAAATATGATTCCGATGGACTTTTGTTATAGTGATGAACGAGGGGTTGTCGCATTGTTAAAACCGTGCTTTATGCCCCATTTTATTAAATACATCATTGACGGTGGAAAAATGAGAACGCATTTGGATAATTACAGTCGTTTGATAAAATTGAACAAGGATTCGAATCCCGTTTTGTTTTTTCATGAATATAAATAGAAGAGGTAGGGGAGGTTTTGATACGGTCTCTCTCCCTGCATCATTCAAAAGGAAAACGGCAAGCCCTCAACATGATTAGCCATGTGCTCATGTATGATGATGGTTCGTGTCATACATGGTGATAGCTCATGCCAACACCATACAACGCTCATATCAGTGACATATAACGTTGGTATGAGTATCGTGTATCATATACGTGAAAAGTTTTTATATTGCCACACTTGCAACAAACTAGTAAATCATCCTCGATGGAGCAGCAACGACATCCTCGATGCAGATACCATAAGCATAGATAGGGCGATGAGGTGTGACTCTTTGAACAAAAAGTAAACTCAGAAATAGAGGAACATAATTTTAATTTTCTTATTTTTGCAGTGGCATCAGAAAATAGTGGATGCGTTTTTATTAACTTAATACATAAAAAAAATGAAGAAGAAATTTTTGTTAGGAATTCCTTGCGCAGCGATAGCTATCGCAAGTGTTGTCGGAGTAAGCCAGTTTGATTCGAAGAATCTTGCAGGAAATGACTTGTTGATGGAGAATGTTGAGGCTTTAGCTAGTGGTGAGGGTGGAATTTTTATTCCATGTTATAGCGTTAAAGACAGAACATGTACTTTTAATTTTAAAGATGCGGCTGGTCAATTTGGTACTGCTACAGTACGTGATGCCGAAAAGGCAGCTCCTTATGCTTAAAGAAATGATAGGGAGTTTAGAACTCCCTATTATTGTAAATAGTAAAAAGTAGTATGATAGAAAAAATGATTTAAAGACAATGGTGAAAGTAAATTTTATAGTAAGTTTCTTGTTGGCAATTGTGATGCTTGCTTCTTGTTCTAATGTGGCGAAGAAGAGCATTGAGGATTTGACTGTAGAAAATATACAGGGTACGTTATTGCATCCTGATGATAAATGTATTGGAGCTTATCCTCGTTTAATAACGCAAGATTTTTGGCTTTCTCAGGTGTATAGAGATGATGTGAATTGCTGCATCTGCGTACAAGATGGAGATTCGCTTTTGGCTAAAAGAAATGTATTTAATAGGGGAAAAGGAAGGGGTGAGTATGATGATGTCTCTTTTGCCTTGTCTTCTGATGGGGCTTTGGGAGTGTTGAATTATGCTAATGGAAATCAGTTGCTGTCTTTTTCTTCTTTCCCAAAATCTGATTTGAACCGATTGGATTTTAGTAAGGGGCAACGTTTTGATTTGACCAAATTGCCTTCTATTCGTTTTGCAACTAATAGTTTTCAGGTATTGTCTGATTCTACCATATTGTTGCCAGGTGCTCCGTTCTCTCAGGCTGGACATCTGTTTTCAATTATTGATTTTAAAAATCTAAAGGTAGAAACGTTGGACTTTTGGCCACAAGATAAGTTTGCTGGTGATAGTCTGTCTAAGCATTCTGTTTATACAGACAACAGTAGAATTTTCAAATCGAAAGACCGCTTCTTGTACCTTTGTGGATGGGAAAGGTATGCATTTATATTTTCTATAGATAAGAATAAGGTGGATGTCAAAAATGAATTGTTCTCGGTGAAACCCGAATATAAGGAAGCTCCTGATGGTAATTATGAACTATTAAAGAATTCGGGTAAGAGATTGGCTATAGATGTTGATGAGGATGCTATTTATGTATTGATGATAGAAAAGAACTTATATGGTAAGACTCCTAAGAATTATATGGAATCTCAATATGGCAATGAGATACAAGTGTATGATTGGGATGGAAATCCAATACGTAGAATAGCTCTGGACAAAGTGGGGAGCAGTATAAAGATTTCTGCTGATAAAAAGAAATTATATTTGTTCTCTGAAAATCCAAAGACTAAAGCTGATGAAATATGGATGTATAATCTTTAGAGATTAAGTAGCATATTGTGAGAAGTCGTTTTATACGTTTTTTATTGATAGTCTGTTGCTTTGGTGGTTACTGTGACTTATTGTGGAGGTTGCAGTGAGGTACCCTATACAACTCGTAATGATCAGAGAATATGCAAGGCCCAAAAATAATATTGTTAGAGATGGTGGTAGTGGTATTGCTACTGTCATCTTGTACGTCAGCTTCAATGCATGGTGTTGTAGCATATGATAGCTTTCCTAAAGAAATATCTTTAAAAGCAGATTCTGTTCCAACCAAAAAAGTGTACGACAATGTTTTTGTTGCGTTGAATGAGGGTAAGTTTATTGTGTCTAGTTTTAAGGCAGATACAATGATGCATTTTTATTCTATTCCAGACTTAAAGTATGATTATTCTTTAGGAGTAAAGGGACATGGAAATAATGAGTTGCAGTCTTTTCCTACATTTTGTCGTTCAATGCAATCAGAATTATACGTGCGTGGTTATACAAATCATACTATCAAAAAGATGTCTCTTGTAAATAATAAGCTGGTTGAAAAAAAGCAATTTGAGTTGTTTTTGTCAGATGTTCCCAATGACATGTATATGATGGGCGATTCTTTGCTGTATTATAATGATTTGATCCATAATGAAATTAAATGTTATAGTATTGCTCAGAAAGATGATTGTATGAGTCGTTCTTTGCAAGATCTATGTGGAAAAGTAAGAAATAATGAAGTGCTTATAGGCTCTCTTTGTATGGATGATAGTCTTGCTGCGTATGCATTCCAATATCGGCATGAAATTGTCGTTTTGCATTCTGACGATTTGGCATATGATAAAACTGTTTGTTGGGACTATGAGAATCAAGATTATTTGGTAGGCAAAAGGGACAAGTCTCCTTGTCTCTATTATACGGATGGTTATGTAACTTCATGTGGCTTTTACTTTCTTTGCCGCAATGGAAGAAGTTATGATAGGAATGTAAATTATTGTATTGAGGTATATGATAAAAAACTTATTCCTGTTTGTAAGTATGTATTGGATCGTAAAATATTAAAATTTGTGATTGATGAAAAAAATAGGTTTATCTATGGATTTGGACTGAATGATGATTATATATATCGGTACAAAATTTAGTTAATATAGAAACCTAAAATCCGCAACTATCATCCAATACACGATTAAGGGTAGATTTATGAGTCGT
>OGQC01000044.1_pt1 | contig 65648 bp, 59 predicted proteins | sample 1553081 | NCBI WGS metagenome assembly OGQC01 (sample SAMEA2580267, study PRJEB22360) | human gut metagenome | biome: human gut; feature: human-associated habitat; material: faeces | place: Denmark | collected 2008/2010
ACCAGCGTGCAGGGGCGTGTGGCGCTGTCGACCTCCTGCAGCGCCACGAAGTCGGGAGCCGTGCGGCGGATGACGTCGGCCGTGCGCGTAAGGTCGCGCACGTTGTCCGCACCGATGCCGTTGCGGATGTTGTAGCTCATCAGGACGATGTGATGCGGTTCGGGACCGGAGCAGGAGGTTGCCACGGATGCGGCGGCGAGCAGGGCCGTCAGGATATGGGCCGTGCGGCGGGGAAGTGAGGGTTTCATGCGGCGATGCGTTTTGGGTTTTGTTCTGCCCGAAGATAGCGTTTTCGGACTGAATCTGCAACTTCCCGCTATGTGCTGACGGGGGGCGTTCGGTTCGTGGAACTCGGTTCGTGATTCGTGGTTCGGCGCTGCCGGCCTGCGGATATCGCCTTGCGGCCCTTTTGCCGGCCTGAGCCGCAAACGGAAAACGCCCTCCGCCGCTGGGCGGAAGGCGTTTCGGATTACGATGCAGCCCGGAGCTGCCGCCCGGCGGGTCAATAGCCGAGGATGCGCAGCATCGAACGGTAGGACTGCTCCTTGGCGAAGAGTCGCGTGTAGTATTCGTTGTCCGACTTGTCGCGGTCGATGATGATGTGCTTCGGTGCTGGGATGAGGCAGTGCTGGATGCCGCCGAAACCGCCGAGCGACTCCTGGTAGGCCCCCGTGTGGAAGAAGCCGATGTACTGCGTGTTGCCCTTCTCGAGTTTCGGGAGGAAGATGGCGTTGGTGTGGCACTCCGAGTTGTAGAAGTCCTCGCTGTCACACGTCAGTCCGCCCAGCAGCACGCGCTGGTACTCCTTGTCCCAGTTGTTGATGGCCAGCATGATGTAGCGCTGGTCGATGCCCCACGTATCGGGCAGCGTGGTGATGAACGACGAGTCAATCATGTACCAGTTCTCGCGGTCGTTCTGCTGCTTCTGGTTGACAATCGAGTAGAGCGCCGCGCCGCTTTCGCCCACCGTGAAAGAGCCGAATTCGGTGAAGATGTTGGGCTCCTCGATGCCGTTGCGCTGGCAGAAGTTCTTGATTTGCGCGATGATTTCCTCGGTCAGGTACTCGTAGTCGTACTCGAAGTTGAGCGAGTTCTTGATGGGGAAGCCGCCGCCGATGTTGAGGCTGTCGAGCTCGGGGCAGATGGCCTTCAGCTCGCAGTAGACGTTCATGCACTTGAGCAGCTCGTTCCAGTAGTAGGCCGTATCCTTGATGCCCGTGTTGATGAAGAAGTGGAGCATCTTGAGCTGGAACTTCTTGCTGTTCTTGAGTTTCGTCTTGTAAAATTCGACGATGTCGTTGTAGCGGATACCCAGACGCGAGGTGTAGAACTCGAACTTGGGCTCCTCCTCGCAGGCGATGCGGATGCCCACCTTGCATTTCTTGGTGAAGGCGTCCTCGAACAGGTCGAGCTCCTCCTTGTTGTCGAGCACCGGGATGGTGTTCTCGAAGCCGGCGTTGACCAGCTGCGCGATGTTCTCGACATACTGCGGACGCTTGAATCCGTTGCAGATGATGTAGCGGTCCTTGTCGATGATGCCGCCGTCGTAGAGCGCGTTGATGATGTGGATGTCGTAGGCCGACGAGGTCTCCAGATGGATATCGTTCTTCATGGCCTCCTCCAGCACGAACGAGAAGTGGCTCGACTTGGTGCAGTAGCAGTAGTTGTACGAGCCCTTGTAGTCGACCTTGGCCATCGCCACGTTGAACATGCGCTTGGCCCGGTTGATTTGCTGCGAGATTTTCGGCAGGTAGGTGATTTTGAGCGGAGTTCCGTACTGCTTGATGAGTTCCATGAGCGGGATGTCGTGGAAGTGCAGTTCGTTGTCCTCGACAGAAAACTCGTCCTGCGGGAAGTCGAACGTCTGTTCGATGAGGTCGATGTACTTGTCTTTCATGACTCGTTTAATGGTTTTGAAACAATCCGTCTTCGCTACATCGGTCGGAAATGGCGAAAGTAGCTCGCCCGGATTCCGACATATTTCGGGGTGCAAAGTAAGTGAATATTTTCCGGATAGCACCCTTTTTATCCGATTATTTTGAAAAAACGGGGGCGATTTTGTTTTTTCTTCGAAAAAGGGTAATTTTGAAGCGGCAATTTTTAAGGTGTTTGAAAGGTGTTGTATCGGACAATCGAACGTTATCTGGAGTCGCACAAGCGGCTGGTCATACCCCAATTCGGAGCCTTCGTCGTCAAGACGCCGGGTCAATGCGTGCTCTTTACGGAGCTTTTGCGGCGTGACGACGGTGTGCTGCGCTCCCTGCTGCGCGAAGAGGGGATGAACGAACTGGAGGCCGCCGGCGAAATCGACCGCTTCCTGTTTGAGGTGCGCCATGCCGTGCAGGGCGGCCGGGAGTATGTCATGGAGGGCTTCGGCCTCTTCCGCGGCGGCCCCAACGGAACGATAGCCTTCGAGTACCGTCCCGCACCCTCCGCTCAGCCCGTGCCGGAGTCCCGTCCGGCGGCTCAGCCGGCTGCCGCCAGGGGCGGCGATGCGTCGGAACACCCGGTGCGTGAGCAGGCTCCGCATGCCGGGGAGGGTGGCAGCACGCGTTCCGCGATGCCGCACGTGTCGCCTTCGGCCAAGATGAATCCCGAGCCCTGCCTCAAGGGGCTGCGCTACGGCCGTCCGACGAAAACCACCGATGCCTATTCCTACGTGGGACCTTCGGAGGGGCGGCGCATCGACCGCTTCCTGATTGTGGCCATCGTCGCGGCGCTGCTCGCCATCGCGGCCATTGCCTTCGGATACTACCACAACCGGCAGGAGGCGCTGCTCGACGAAGAGGTCGAGTTTGCGCTGCCCGATGCGGCGCTTCCGGCCGACCCGGCCGAGACCCCGGCCGATGACGGTGCGGCCGTCGGAGCGGGCACACCCGATGCCCCTGCCATTGAAAGTCCCGCCCAAACCGACAAGAAACAATGACGGATATCACAACTGTAAAGCAGCGCTTCGGCATCATCGGTACCTCCGAGTTGCTCGACCGTGCGCTCGAAGTGGCCGTACGCGTCGCTCCGACCGACCTCACGGTGCTCGTGACGGGCGAGAGCGGCGTGGGCAAGGAGTTCTTTCCGCAGGTTATCCATGCCTACTCGGCCCGCAAGCACAACAAATACATCGCCGTGAACTGCGGCGCCATCCCCGAGGGAACCATCGACTCGGAGCTCTTCGGCCACGAGAAGGGGGCCTTCACCGGTGCGCTCGAAGCCCGCAAGGGGTACTTCGAGGAGGCCGACCGCGGCACGATTTTCCTCGACGAGGTGGCCGAGCTGCCGCTTCCCACGCAGGCGCGTCTGCTGCGCGTGCTGCAGACGGGCGAGTTCATCCGCGTCGGCTCGTCGAAGGTCCAGAAGACCGACGTGCGTGTCGTCGCCGCCACGAACATGAACCTGCAGGAGGCCATCGCCTCGGGCCGCTTCCGCGAGGACCTCTACTACCGCCTCAATACGGTTCCCATCGCCGTGCCGGCGCTGCGCGAGCGTCCGGGCGATATTCCGCTGCTGTTCCGCAAATTCGCAAGCGATGTGGCACAGCAGTACCACATGCCGGCTGTCACGCTCGATGCGGCGGCCCGCGAGATGCTCTGCAACTACTACTGGCGGGGCAACATCCGTCAGCTGAAGAACGTCGCCGAGCAGATTTCGGCCGTCGAGGAGGCGCGGCTCATCACGCCCGAAATCCTGGCGCGTTACCTTCCCGAGCAGAATGCCGGGACTTCGGTGGCTCCGGGGCCCGCCCGCGGCGTCTCGTCGGACGACTCGTTTGCCGAGCGCGAACTGCTCTACAAGGTGCTGTTCGACATGCGGGCCGACATCAACGACCTGAAGCGGATGCTCTCCGACCTGATGCAGCGCGTTCCCCACGGCGAACCCGTGCTCGACATCAAGGCGCTGCTGCCCACGACGGCGCAGAGCTCCGCACCGCTCTATGCCACCCCCTCCCCGGGCGGCTACAACCACTCCCCGGCGCCCGTTTTCGCCGAAAGCGAGGAGGTGACCGACGAGCCTCCGCGCGAGCGGACCAAGGCCGACATGCAGCGCGAGCAGATTATCCAGGCTCTGAAACACAACAACGGCCGACGCCGTGAGGCGGCTGCCGAACTCTTCATGTCGGAGCGTACGCTCTACCGCAAAATCAAGGAGCTGGGCATCGAGGAGTAGCCCCCCCACGGGCCCCAGCCTCCACTTCGGAGCGAGGGTCGGTCCGGGACGGGAAGTATTAAGCTTTGTACGAAACAAAAAAATAGAGAATAACCGTTGAAACGATTCGTTTTTCTGCTGTTTGCCGCCGTCTGCCTGATGATTCCGTCGGGCTGCGGCGTGGCCATCAAGTATTCGCTTTCGGGCGCCTCGATTCCGCCCGATGCCAAAACCTTCTCGGTGGCCTATTTCCCCAACAACGCCACGATGGTGTCGCCCATCCTGAGCTCGACGCTCACCGATGCGCTGGTCGACATCTTCTCACGCCGTACGCGGCTGGTCCAGGTCGACGAGGGCGGCGATTTCGCCTTCGAGGGTGAAATCACCAACTACACCTCGGTGACCGCTTCGGTGTCGAGCGAGGATACGGCGTTGCTCAACCGCCTGACCATTACGGTGAAGGTGCGCTTCACGAACGCGCTCGACGAGAAGATGTCGTTCAACCGCACCTTCTCGGCCTATGAGGATTACGACTCGTCGCGTCTGCTGACCGAGGCCGAGGGCGAACTTATTCCCCAGATTGTCGACAAGCTGGTGACCGATATCTTCCAGGCGTCGGCGTCGAACTGGTAATCACGGCACGGACAATGACCGATTTCATGCGATACATCGCCTCGGGCGGCACTGTGGAGGCTCCCTCGGAGGCGGAACTCGATTCGCTCCTGAAGCGCTGCGAGTGGTTCTCGACGGCGCGCCGGGTGCGGGCGCTCGTGCGCGGCGAACGCGACGAGCGGCTCGAGCTGGTGGCGCCGTGGCGCGGCGAGAGTGCGCTCGACCGTCCGGCGGTCGATGCCGGGGCGCTCACCTTCCTCACGTCGGAAGACCTCATCGACCGGTTCCTGCGCGAGGAGAACCTGCGCATCGTGGCCGAGGAGGGCGAGCCCGAGACGGAGGTGCGCACCGAGGCCGAATTCACCGACGAGGAGGACCTCGTAAGTGAGGAGCTGGCCGAGATTTACCTGGCGCAGGGGCTTCGCTCGAAAGCGATTGACACTTATCGCAAATTAAGTTTGCTAAATCCGGAAAAAAGTGTTTACTTTGCCGAACTTATTGGCAAAATAGAAACAAATAATTAAAATTCATCCGATATGTTATACACGATTTGTATTGCTCTGATACTTGTGGCGAGCGTTCTGGTGATTCTCGCGGTGTTGGTGCAGAACCCCAAGAGCGGCATGGCCGCCAATTTCGGCGCTTCGAACCAGGTGATGGGCGTACGTGAGACCACGAACTTCCTGGAGAAATTCACCTGGGCCATGGCCATTGCCATCGTCGTGCTGAGCCTTGTGGCCACGCTGGCCATGGACAAGAGCCTGGTTGCAACGAGCAACAGCGCAATTTCGGAGGATGCCAAGGCACTGCAGGAGCGTGTGCTCGAGTCTGAGGCTCCCGCCGCAATGCCGCAGGCCGAGATTCCCGCAGCTCCCGCCGAGGAGACGCCCGCAACGCCGGCCGAGGAGACTCCTGCAGAGTAAGGTTCTTGCGGGGCAGGGACCCGGTAGAGAATACGAACGAAACGACAAGAAACCGCCTCATGCGGTTTCTTGTCGTTTTTTGTTTGTTGCGGAAATGCTTCCCGTGCACCTGTCGGCATGCGCATTCCGTTCTCCGCGGCCTTTCTGCACTACGGCGGCCGTTTCGTGGTTTGACCCGCCGTCCGCTTTTCCGGCCGAGGACAAACTCTTCATCTCATGCAGCCCGTGACGGGATTTTTCTCGCGGGAGATTCCGACCCGTTGCCGCCCGGGATTATGAACTCCGAAATAAATTTTGTAAATTTGTGAAAATCGCCGCTTCTCCATCGAGATATGCCGGAATGCCGGGGCCAATCAGATTGTGTGGCGGGTTGGCCGTGCGGGGGGGGGCATGCAGGTACGGAGCGAGCGAAATAGTCGAAATGTTCAGCGAACGGCAAACCAAACCCAAAATCATTCATGCATATGAAGAAGTTATTTATTTTAGCTTTCGCTGTGATGCTCGCTCTGGGCATTGCCGCCTGCGGCACCGGGCAGTCGGGCGCCTATCCGAAAACCCCGAAGGAGGTTGCACAACGATTCATGGAGCTCTATACGGCGGGTGACGAAGCTGCGGCCGACTATGTCCTTTTCGACGGCCGCAATCTGCTGGAGCTGGCCATGACGGCCGATGCGGCCCGCACGAAAACCTTCCCCGAGGAGCTTGCCAAACAGAAAGAGCGGGGACCGGTTAAGGTCGAGTGCGTTTCGGAACGCATCACCACGGACGAGGAGAACGGCAACCCCAACCTCGAGGTGGCCTATGTGGAGTGCCGCGTGGAAGACCGCACCGAGTATCTGATGCTCGTCCCTGTCGACGGCCTCTGGAAGGTCGATATTACGGTGAAGTGGGCCGGTGAGTGGTTCGACGGGATGTAATCCAATATTGTGTCCATATCTGAAAATACAGTGCTTATGAAACGAATGAAATGTTTGCTGTATGTCTGCCTCGCGGCTTTGGTCGGATGCGGTACGAAGTACAGCGTGGGCGATTATTACGAAGTGGAGGGCGTGCGCGGCGTCGTGTTCAGTGTCACGGATGGCGGCCGCCACGGTAAGATTCTGTCGCTGGACGAGACGTCGCTTCCCTGGCAGACGGGGCGCGGCATCAATGTGGTCGGCGCCGCCGACCAGGCGGACGGAGCCGCCAACCTGGAAGTCATCAAGAGCCAGCCCGATTGGCAGGAGCGTTTCCCGGCCTTCGCCTGGTGCGTCGAGCAGGGCGAGGGTTGGTACCTTCCGGCGGTGAACGAGATGGCCGAAATTAATGCCAGCCACGAGGCGGTCAACGCTGCGCTGGTTGCCGCCCAGGCCACGCCGCTCGAGACGCAGGGGGTGACCTTCCTCTACTGGTCGTCGACCGAGACGGGCAAGTATGGGGCCAGCGGCGGCTGGCTCTACTCCAAGGGGTTCGAGCCCAGCGAGGAAATCAAGAACTATTCGCAGCACGTCCGTGCCGTGAGGGCCTTTTAGCCCGATGAGCCGGAGTGCGTTCCGGCTGCGGCCGGTGGCGTTCTGAAGGGACAGGCCCGGAACTCGACGAGTTCCGGGCCTGTCGTTTGTCATGGTTGCCGCTTTCGGGTCTGTCGCTTGGAGGCCTGTCGTTTGTCGTGGTTGTCGTTTGTCCGACCAGGCGGGGCGGGGAGACGGCTGACGTCGAATATGGCTGCCGTCCGGCTGCGCTATTCGGCCACTTCGCCCTTGGCACGCTTGCGCGTGTTGATGCTCAGGTAGCGCTGCAACGTCTGCTGGAGGCGCGTGGGGTCGATGTCGCGGCGGATGTTGCCCGCCTGGGCGATGGAGATGGAGCCCGTCTCCTCCGAGACGACGATGATGATGGCGTCCGATATCTCGCTCATGCCGATGGCGGCCCGGTGGCGCGTGCCGTAGGATTTGGGCACGGCGCTCTGCGTGACGGGCAGGATGCACTTCGCCGCCACGATGCGGTCGCCCTCGATGAGCACGGCGCCGTCGTGCAGCGGGGCGTTCTTGAAGAAGATGTTCTTGAGCAGCGGGGTGGAGACCTTGGCGTCGAGCGCGATGCCGCCCTCGGCGATGAGCCTCAGGTCGCTCTGCTGCCCGATGACAATCAGCGCCCCGGTCTTCGTGTCGGCCATCTCGCGGCAGGCCGTCACGATGGGGGCGATGTTGGTCTGGGCCGGGTCGTCGCCCGACGAGAAGATGCGCGTGATGAAGTTGAAGTGCTTCTGCCGCATGCCGATGACCTGCAGGAAACGGCGCAGCTCGGGCTGGAAGACGATAATCAGGGCGATGGCGCCGACGCTGATTAACTGACCGAGGATGGTCGACAGCAGCTCCATGTTGAGCGTCTTGACCACGACCCAGAGCAGGTAGATGGCGATGATGCCCGAGAGGATATAGGGGGCGTTGGTCCCCTTCGTCATCCGGTATATCCAGTACATGATGGCGGCGACGAGGAGGATGTCGATGAAGTCGATGAATGTGAATGGTACGAAACCCATATCGGTATGGTGCGGTTATTACGGAGCAAATGTAGAAAAAATTCGGCGACTTTCCATCGCTGCCGCCGATTTGTTGCGGCCGGCAGGGCCTTAGCGGCTCCACGAAAAAGGGATGCTTCGCACGGTGCGAGGCATCCCTTCGGGTTACGGGCCGGATTGTCCGGAGCGCTACTTCTTCTCGGCGGCCTTCTTGTCGGCGGCGTAGAACTCGTTCACCTTGGCCAGCACGGCCGGGGTGATGTTGAGCGTCGTGTCGGCGTCGAGCAGAGCCGAAGCGTTGACGATGAGCTTGTAGCGGCCGTCGGCATTGATGGCGCGGATGGCACGCTGGATGAGGTCCTGGGCGCGGTTGTTGAAGACGAAGTTCTCCTCGTCGAGCGTCTGGGCCTCCTTCTGGGCCGAGCTCTGGTAGGCGGCTACGCGCTTCTCGATGCTCTGCTGCTGGGCCTGGGCGTCGTTGGTGGTGATGAGACCCTTCTGGTACTTCTCCTGCAGCTGGGCAGCCTCGTACTGGAGGTTCTGCTCCTTCTGCGCCCAGCTCTTCTGGGCCTTTTCGGTCTTGGCCTGCAGTGCGGCGCCTTCGGTCAGGAAGAGGTCGCTCTGTGCGAGCACAGCCTCTACCTGTACGTATGCGATGTCACTGCTGCCGGTCGCCGTGGTCGTTGCGGTCGTTGCTTCGGCCGTTTCGGCGGTTCCTTTCGAATCGCAGGCCGTCAGCGAGAGGGCCGCAATGCACGCCGTGAGCAAAATGTTTTTCATATCGATGTCTGATTTTTTGAGTTTTATTCGCATTTGTTCCGACAAAGGTAAAAAAAAATCTTTATTTTTGCCCGTTGTCCCCTAATTTTTGAGAACATGTACGAATATATCGACGGACGGGTGGCGGAACTCGCTCCTACATACGCCGTTATCGACGTGGGAGGGGTGGGCTACTACCTCAATATTTCACTCCAGACCTATACCGAAATCGAGCATGCGGAGTGTGCACGGCTCTACGTGCACCACATCGTGCGCGAGGATGCGCAGCTGCTCTACGGATTCGCCTCGAAGGTCGAGCGCGAGCTGTTCCGCCTGCTGCTCGGAGTCTCGGGCGTCGGGGGCAATACGGCGCGGATGATTCTCTCGACCTACTCGCCCCGCGAGCTGCAGGGCATCATCGGCGCGGGCAATGCCGTGCTGCTGAAGAACGTCAAGGGGCTCGGCCTGAAGACGGCGCAGAAAATCATCGTCGAGCTGAGCGGCAAGCTCACGGGGCTCGACACCTCGGCAGCCGAGGCGTCGGCCGCCGACGGCGAGACGTGCGAGGAGGCGCTCGCCGCGCTGGTCATGCTGGGCTTCCCGAAGGGTGCGGCCGAGAAGGCGGTCCGCAAGCTGGCCCGCGAGAATCCGTCGGCTCCCGTCGAGGAGATGGTGCGAATGGCCCTGAAGATGCTTTGAACGGGGCTTTTTGCACCGCACGGGACACACCGATTCCCTTTTGGCAGTCTCTTTGCTACGCGTTGCGATGCGCGGCCAACGACGGCAGCGCATCTAAACAGCTTGTGTTATGGAGACGATACCCTTCGGATTCGTTTTTGTTCTGCTCGGAATCTTCGCAGTTGCCATCTTCGTAGTCTTTTTCATCTATCTGCATCGGCAATACAGGCTGCAGCGGCTGCAGCATCCGAGACACGACTATTATCGGCGGGGATAGCGGAGACGCTCCCCGTCTTTTTTTGGCCTGCGGCAGACGATTCGAGCCTTTTTTCGCGTTCCTTGCTAAGATTTCGGATTGTTTTTGTAAATTTGCACGATTGTATGTCGATGAATATGACCCGAAACAAGTTCATAAGCCTGCTGGCTGCGCTCGCGCTGCTCGTCTCCTGCTCGCAGGAGGAGACGCTGCCCAACCAGCGCAACAGCATCGTCTCCTTCCTGACCTCGACGCATGCGCCGCAGCTCATCTCGGAGGATGACGTCGCCGAGTCGCCCGATGACAATCCCCCCTTCTATTCGACGGCGGGCAATACGGTCTACCGCTACATCTCGAACTATTACGATTCGGGCCGCGAGTCGCGGGCTGAGGTGAAGTCGGGTTCGAGGGTGAGCATCACCTTCCGGGCCTATGTCTTCTCGATGCGCAACATCACCGATTCGGACATGCCCTTTTTTACGAACGACCCCGAGCTGGAGCAGGCGCTCTACGAGGCGGGCCTCACCCCCGGGGTGTGGAGTTTCGAGCCGCTGGAGCTCACTTTGGGCAGCACCGAAATAATAAAAGGGCTCGAGTTGGCGTTACTTGGATGTCGCCAGGGCGACCAGGTGGAGTGCTACATGACCTACAACATGGCCTACGGCGATACGAATTTCTCGACCATTCCGCGCGAGAGTGCCGTGGCGGTCTTTTTCACCGTCAACGGGGTGGAGTGATGCCCCTTCGGCGGCCGATGCGGAACGAGACTGAATACTACAGAGTGCAAAAAGAGTAAGAAGCGAAACGGATATGAAGTTTTTTGGACATTCCCTGCTCGTCGCGGCGCTGTGTGCCGCCCTGCTGGCGTCCTGTGCCAAGGAGGAGAGCGAATCGTACAGCAAGTACGAGAAAATGGCGCTCGCCGCATGGATGCGCCTCAATCGCCCCGACCTGGTGGACAACCTGCAGGAGGATGGCGGATACTATGTCGATGTGCTGAAGGTGGGCAACAAGGATGCCGCACCCATCAACGATACGATTTGCTGGGTGAAGTTCGACTTCTCGGGCCGCGACCTGAGCGGCAACATCATCCTCACGCGTCGCGAGATAGATGCCAAGCTGGCCGGCACCTTCACCAAATATACGCACTACGTGCCCTATTACCGCTATTGCGGCGATATCAACACGTCGCTTGTCGAGGGTACGCGTCTGGCGATGCGCAACACCCTTACGCTGGGCGAGGATTACTACAATAAATATAAGGGCGAGCGCGGATTCGAGTCGCGCGAGATTCTGCTCCGCGAAGGTTCGGAGGTGGTGCTCTACATGCCCTCGTCGGTTGTCGGCGGCGTGGAGGGCGACGGCGGCTACGAAGGTCAGTATACGCTCGATTCGGACCGTCCGTTCATCGTGACGATGACCATCTGCGATACGGTGAAGAACCCGCTCGAAAGCGAAGGCTCGACCGTCGACGCCTTCTGCGAGGCCGACGGCGGTCTGCGCGTCTACGATACCGAGGAGAACAAGCGTCCCGAGTCGGCCGACGATGCGGACCATCCCTACAACATCGCCGAACGGTGGGTGAACGCCTGCGATACGGTGCCGCAGGTCTACGTAGACTATCGCTACAAGCCGGGTGACGCGATTCACTATCCGGAGCCTTATCAGTCGGCCTATGAGCCCTACGTGGCCTTCGACAAGATGGAGCAGGATATTGCCGAGGCACTCAAGGAGCGCTTTGCTTCGGAGGACGGGACCTGGCCCGACGTCAAGGAGCTGACCGACTCGGTGAAGTTGGACGGTACGGCCAAAATCTGGTACATCGGCCGCTTCCTCGACGGCTTTATCTTCGACACGAACATCGACGAGGTGAAGAAAATCATCTACGGCGAGGTGGCGTCGTCGGGTTCGGCTTTTGAATATACGCCCGAGGAGGGCGGCGCCATCACGGCCTGGTACTATACGATTCCCAACCTCAAGTTCGGACAGTGGGCTGCAATGGTCACCACGTCGACCAACGCCTACGGCTCGTCGGGCGTCAGCGGTTCGTCGTCGACCTCCACGTCGACGAGCGGCTATTCGTCGAGCTACCTCGACTACCTGAACTACCTGAACTACGCCAACAGCTACTACGGCATGAACGGCTACTACGGCGGCTACTACGGCGGTTACTACGGCAGCTACTATGGCGGTTACTACGATTATTACGGATACGGTTCGGGCTACGACGATTCGACCACGACCACCACGACCACGACCGTAACTACGGAGATTCCCCCCTTCACGCCGCTTCTGTTCCAGATTTATGTCGAGCCGAGCGACGAGACGGACGAGTAGCCGGATGTTTTTCCGGAAGAGCGGGCTCCCGGGCGGAAACGCCTCGGGAGTCTTTTTTATATCAGGCCCCTCCATGATAAGGCGGCGGGGAAGGGTGTGTGCTGCTGGAGGCTGTTGACAGGGTGCCGCGGCTTCCGCACCGAAAATAGGCATGGTTTTTATGCTCGGACGGAGGGTTGTGCCGCTTCGGATTGTTTCGTTTTTATTACACTTCGATTGCACTTTTTTGAAAAGGAAATTTTGGATTTATGCAAAAAAGTTGTAACTTAGTTGTGTAGAAACATCAACTTAAAACCAACTGATATGATTATCACATTTAACGAGCTGCGCCGAATCAAAGACAAACTGCCCAGCGGCAGCTCGCAGCGCATTGCAGATGAATTGGGACTCGACGTGGAGACCGTCCGCAATTATTTCGGCGGCAAGCACGAGGCGAAAGAGTGCGTAGGCGTTCATTTCGAACCCGGGCCGGATGGTGGCATCGTGACGTTGGATGATACGACGATTCTCGAGCATGCAATGCGCATCCTGAACGAAAACAAATAGCCGCAACCTGCGGAATTGTCATTGAGAGATGATTAAAGCCCCTCCATCCGGAGGGGCTGTTTTTTTTGACGGCGAGCCGGCGGCCCGGCCGTCGTGAAAACGTCGCAGGGGCAAGGTGCCGGGGTGCGGGCTGCTGCCGGAGCGGGAACGAGCCGGCATTGGATTTGGTAGCGCGGGTGTCGGACGCGGGCCGGATTGATGTCGGGATGTTTCGATGCCGGATTGCCGGGGCGACGAGGCCTGCCTATTCCCGTCGGGCGGCGACGCAATTCGTGCCAACGTGCCTTTTTCGGGCTTTGTCCCGCCGGCCGGGGCGATGCGTGACCGTGAAACCGGTTCGGATGGCGTCGCAGGAAGGGCGTTTCCTGCCAAAATAACACGCTCCGACAGGTCGTTTCCCCTCGTTGAAACCCGCGCCTGCCAATATTCTGCCAATTTGGCAGGAGCGCTCGTTTGGTACAACCTTTGTTCAAGGAAAGGGCGTAACACGCCGGCAAGGCCGGCAGAAAAAGAATAATAACAATTAAAACATATACGACTATGGCAAAGATTATTGGTATTGACTTAGGTACGACGAACTCCTGCGTAGCAGTGATGGAGGGCAACGAGCCCGTGGTGATTCCCAACTCCGAAGGACACCGCACGACCCCTTCCGTCGTAGCCTTCACGAATGACGGAGAGCGCAAGGTGGGTGACCCCGCAAAGCGTCAGGCCATCACCAACCCCAAACGCACGGTATTCTCCATCAAGCGTTTCATGGGCGAGAACTACGACCAGGTTGCGGCCGACATCGCCCGTGCTCCCTACTCGATTGTACGCGGTGACAACAACACGCCCCGTGTCGACATCGACGGACGTCTCTATACGCCGCAGGAGATTTCGGCCATCATCCTGCAGAAGATGAAGAAGACGGCCGAGGATTATCTGGGTCAGGAGGTTTCCGAGGCGGTCATCACCGTGCCGGCCTACTTCTCCGACTCGCAGCGCCAGGCCACGAAGGAGGCGGGCGAAATCGCCGGCCTGAAGGTTCGCCGAATCATCAACGAGCCTACGGCCGCAGCGCTTGCCTACGGTCTGGACAAGAAGGGCAAGGATATGAAGATTGCCGTCTATGACCTCGGTGGCGGTACGTTCGATATCTCCATCCTGGAGCTGGGCGACGGCGTCTTCGAAGTGAAGTCGACCAACGGCGATACGCATCTGGGCGGCGATGACTTCGACCACGTGCTCATCGACTACATGGCCGAGGCGTTCAAGGCCGAGCACAACATCGACCTGCGTCAGGACCCGATGGCCCTGCAGCGTCTGAAGGAGGCTGCCGAGAAGGCCAAGATTGAACTTTCGTCGTCGACCACGACCGAAATCAACCTGCCCTACATCATGCCCGTGAACGGCATTCCGCAGCACCTGGTCATGACGCTTACGCGTGCCAAGTTCGAGCAGCTGTGTGACCACCTGATTCACAAGACCGTGGAGCCCTGCAAGCTCGCCCTGCGCGACGCCGGTCTGCAGGCCAGCGATATCGACGAGGTGATTCTGGTCGGCGGTTCGACCCGTATCCCCGCCATCCAGAAGATTGTCGAGGAGTTCTTCGGCAAGACGCCCAACAAGAGCGTGAACCCCGACGAGGTGGTTGCCGTGGGCGCCGCTATCCAGGGCGGTGTGCTGACGGGCGAGGTGAAGGATGTGCTGCTGCTCGACGTGACGCCGCTGTCGCTCGGTATCGAGACGCTGGGCGGTGTGATGACCAAGCTCATCGACGCCAACACGACGATTCCTACCCGCAAGAGCGAGGTCTTCTCGACGGCGGCCGACAACCAGCCCTCGGTTGAAATCAACGTATGCCAGGGCGAGCGTCCGCTGGCCCGCGACAACAAGTCGATTGGCCGCTTCCACCTCGACGGCATTCCGGCCGCTCCGCGTGGCGTGCCGCAGATTGAGGTAACGTTCGATATCGACGCCAACGGTATCCTGAACGTATCGGCCAAGGACAAGGGTACGGGCAAGGAGCAGAAGATTCGCATCGAGGCATCGTCGGGTCTGACCGAGCAGGAGATTCAGCGCATGCGTGACGAGGCGAAGGCCAACGAGGAGAAGGACCGTCAGGAGAAGGAGCGTATCGACAAAATCAACGCTGCCGACTCGAACATCTTCGCTACCGAGAAGCAGCTCAAGGAGTACGGCGACAAGCTGCCTGCCGACAAGAAGGCAGCCATCGAGTCGGCCCTCGGCAAGCTGAAGGAGGCGCACAAGAATGCCGACGTTGCGGCTATCGATACGGCCATCGCCGAGCTTAACGCCGCATGGCAGGCTGCCTCGCAGGACATCTACGCACAGCAGCAGGCTCAGGGTGCCGCCGGTGCCCAGCAGAACGCCGGCCAGCAGTCTCAGCAGAATGCCGGCGCCCAGGGCGGTTCGGCCAACAGCCAGCCCGAGGACGTGGAGTTCGAGGAGGTGAAATAGTGCCGACGCCTCGGTGAGGCTTTGAAAGGAGAGAGCCGGGTCCCATGAGGGGGCCCGGCTCTTTTTTTGTGCCGGGCCGGAGATTCCGGCCGAAAAAACGTGCGGGCGCATTCGTCGGGCCGTCCGATATGGCTATCTTTGCCGATGAAACAAATGTGAGGTGCTTATGGCGTGGATACTGCTTCTTTTGGCCGGACTCTTCGAGGTAGGGTGGCCGCTCGGATTCAAACTTGCCGGCTCTTCGTCCCGGTATCATCTGCTCTTCCTTGTCATGTCGGTGGTTTCGATGGCGTTGAGCGGATGGCTGCTCTATCTGGCACAGCGCGACATCCCGATGGGAACGGCCTATGTCGTATGGACCGGCATCGGCGGCATCGGTACGGTGTTGCTGGGCGTCCTGCTCTTCGATGACGTGCTCACTGTCTGGCGGCTCTTCTTTCTGCTGCTGATTCTGGTCGGCATCGTCGGGCTGAAGATGGTCCATTGACCGGCCCGGTTCGGACAATAGTCGCAACGGCCGCTCTTCCGTCGGGAGAGCGGCCGTTGCGCGTCGATGGGCGCCGGCGGACCTACAATCCTCCGGCCAGCTCGAACTGCAGACTGTAACGCAGCGAGCGGAGCGCGCTTTCGAGCAGCAGCCACTGGGCGAACTCCTGCTTCTTGACCCCGAACGGCACATCCGCCTCGTCCCTGAAGGGGAAGCATTCGGCCGGGTTGCGTACCTCGCCGTCGAATTCCCACTCCGTGCAGCGGAGCTCGACGTCGGCCGACGCCGTGTCGCGCAGCAGGTGGACGCTGCAGTCGAACCCGAATCCGAAGCGCCGACCCGAGGCTATGCGCACCAGTTTCATGCGGGCGGTCAGTCGGTCGTCGTCCTGCGAGACGATTTCGTCGTGTCCGGGCGAGCGCCATATTTCGCGCAGGATGGTATGGATTTTACGGTAGAGCTCCTCGGGCGTCCGAATCTCTTCGGCGCCCTCGAAACGGGCATTCCAGAGAATCGTGCCGTCGACAGCGCGCGTTTGGCTCTCTTCGGCAAGTTCCAGCATCAGGGCCGTCTCGCCCAGCTGGTCGGCCGTTGCGGTCGAGTCGCTCTGTTGGGCAAAGAGGGCAGGGGCGGTGAGCAACAGCCATGCGATGAGGGTCAGTTTCTTCATGGGTCGGTGTTTTTAGGGGTGTGAGGCGGGAGTCGAAAAGAGCAGGACCGGGACGGCATCGGCGCCGTCCCGGTCCTGCGGGTGGCGTTCTTTATCGGGCTGCGGTCAGCTCGATGATGCAGTCGGGCGTCTCGGGCCGCTCCGGGAGGCGGAGCGTGATGCCGGTGTTGTCCTGGTGGTAGCGGACCTTGGCGCGGTCGGCAAAACGTACGGCGCCCGTCACGCGCAACTGCGAGGCCGGCAGCGGCAGGAAGAGCTCCGTGTCGGGCCAGTCGAGGATATGGACGTAGACCTTGTCGCCCTTGCGCGTGGTGACGCCCCAGGAGCGGGGCTCGACCGGCCCGGCCTGCGAGCCGTAGATGGTTTCGCCGTTGTAGCGGAGCCACGAGCCGATTTCATCGAGCCGTTCGAGGGCCGCTGCCGGCAGTTCGCCGTCGGGCTGGGGGCCGATGTTGAGCAGCAGGTTTCCGTTGCGGCCCGCAGCCCGCACGAGGTAGTGGATCAGCGTCTTCGACGATTTGTAATCGAGGTCGGTGATCTTGTAGCCCCACATGCCGTTCATCGTCTGGCAGGTCTCGAGCGGGAGCTGGCTGATGTCCTGTTCGGAGTACCCGGCGGTGTTTTCGCCCGGCAGGTCACGTTCGAAGACCTGGGCATCCTCGCCCTCGAAGGGGTTCAGATGGTGGTTGTTGATAATCAGGCAGGCGGGCTGCAGCCGGTGAATCAGCGTGTAGAGTTCGTCGAGCCGCCAGTCGAAATCGGGATTCTGGTCCTGGTCCCAGACTCCGTCGAACCAGATGGCCCCCACCTCGCCGTAGTTGGTCAGTAGCTCGGTCAGCTGCGCCTTCATGAAGTCGAAATAGCTGTCGGCATCCTCCGCCTCGGCCGGCCGGCCGGTGCCGAGGCCCGTGCGGCCGCGGGGAGCATCCTCGCGCCACCAGTCGATGAGCGAGTAGTAGAAGTGTACGCGGATGCCCTGGCGGTGGCACTCGTCGCAGAGCTCCTTCACCACGTCGCGGGCAAAGGGCGTTGCGTCGACGATGTTGTAGGGCGACTGCGCGGTGTGGAACATCGAGAATCCGTCGTGGTGGCGCGTCGTGAAACAGATGTAGCGCGCACCGCTTTCGCGGAAGGCGGTCACCCACGCTTCGGCGTCGAATCTGGCCGGATAGAAGCCTCCGGCGAGCTTTTCGTATTCGCGGTAGTTCAGGTCGAGGTTGGTCATCGTCCATTCGCCCTGCGCCAGCATGGCGTAGAGCCCCCAGTGGAGGAAGATGCCGAATCGGGCATCGGCGAACTGTTGCCGCGAGGCAAGGTTCTCCGGAGTCGGACGATAGCCGGGTTGGGCTGCGGCCGAAAGCGCAAGCAGCGCGGCGCAGCACATGGTGTAGAGTCGCTTCATTGTCTTGTTCGTTGAGTCGTGACAAGACAAATTTAATAAAGTTTTTCCGAAAATCTGACCCTCGCGCTCCGAAAGATGGCTTTTTGCTCCGCCGGTCACCGGGGACCGGCCGTCGGCGGGGGCTTTGCGCCGCCGGTTTACCGCCGTGCGTGGCGCATGCGGTGCCCGTGGCGTTCCGTGAGCCACATGCCGCAGAGTATCAGCGCGGCGCCGGCCAGAGCCGCACCGGTGATGCGCTCTCCGATGCAGAGCGCCGCCGTGAGCATCGTCACCAGCGGGTTGAGGTAGATGTAGTTGGTCATCTTCACCAGGCCGATGTGTTTGGCCGAGGCGTTCCAGAGCAGGTAGCAGAGCATCGAGGCGACGATGCCCAGAAAGAGCAGGTTGCCCCATACGGCCGGCCGTGCCAGAAGCTCCCACGTGACGGCAAAGGGGCGTACGAAGAAGACGGGCAGGATGGTCACCACGCCGTAGAAGAAGACCTTGCGGGTGACGAAGAGCGCCGGATATCGTTCTCCGATACGCTTGAGCAGCAGCGAGTAGCAGACCCACGAAAGCGATGCCGCGAGGGCAAGCAGGTCGCCCTTCGGCTCGAGGTGGATGACGAAACGCCCGTTGAGCACCACCAGCGTCATCCCCGCAAAGGCGATGCACGAACCGACGGCCTGCCGCCGCGTCATCCGCTCGCTGCGGTAGAGCGAACTGAGCAGGAGCGCCGTCCATACGGGGGCCGTGCAGACGATGAGCGAGACGTTCGACGCCGGGGCGAACTCGAGCGCCATGTTTTCGGTCAGGAAGTAGAGCGAACCGCCCGTGATGCCTGCCGCCGCGAGCATCGCCTCGTCGCGCAGGCAGTCGGCCCAGAGCCGTCCGCGGGCGATGAAGGCCAGCAGCACGTAGGCCGTGGCGAAGCGGAGCAGGAAGATTTCGGCCGGGGTCAGCGAATTGGCAATCAACACCTTGGTCGATACGAAGGTGGCTCCCCATACCGAAACGCAAAAGAGCGCCGCGGCGTGGTATCTGTATTCGGGTTTCGGTTCCATTGGGGCCAAAATTACGCTTTTTCGCGTCGACAGGCAATTCTTGACGGCGAAATCTCCTTGTTTTAATTCTTTTTTTCTATCTTTGCGTGCTATTGTGTGTAATGACAATAATTACAACAAATAACAACAAATTTTTTTCAACCAAATGCAAAGTAAAGGTTTTATTAAACTCATCGCGGTCCTTCTGGCGCTCGCGTGCGTTTACCAGCTCTCGTTTACGTTCAAGACACGTAGCGTAGAGAAGAAGGCGGCCGAGTATGCCGCCTCGTTCGACCTCGACCACCAGGCCGAGGCCGAGCAGCACTATCTGGATTCGGTGCAGAACCGACCCGTGTTCAACATGGGATTCAAGTCCTTCACCTACAAGGAGTGCAAGGAGAAGGAGCTCAACCTGGGTCTCGACCTCAAGGGCGGTATGAACGTCATGCTCGAGGTGCAGGTCGAGGATGTGGTCAAGGCTCTGGCCGGCGACAGCCAGAACGACCCCGCCTTCAAGGAGGCCATCGCCGAGGCGGACAAGGCGCTCCACGAGGGTTCGTCGAAGGACTACATCGGTGACTTCGTCAAGGCTTACCAGCGTCTTTCGAACGGCTCGCCGCTCGCCGCCATCTTCGTAAGCCCCGACCGCAAGGACATCACGCTCGAAAGCTCGGATGCCGACGTGGAGAAGGTGCTCAAGGCCGAGACCGATGCCGCCATCGCCGCATCGTTCAACGTGCTGCGCAGCCGTATCGACCACTTCGGCATAACGCAGCCCAACATCATGCGTCTTCCCAACTCGCACCGCATTCTGGTCGAGCTGCCGGGCGTGAAGGAGCCGCAGCGTGTGCGCAACCTGCTGCAGGGTACCGCCTCGCTCGAGTTCTGGACCACGTATGACGCCAACGAGGTATTCCCCGCAATGAATGCCGCCGACCAGCTGCTTCGCAAGGAGCAGGCCGCTCTGGTTGCCGAGAACGACGAGGCTGCCGCCGCTCAGGAGACCGCCGAGGTTGCCGAGACGGCCGAGGCCGCCGATGAGGGCCTGCTTGCCGAGGTTGCCGCCGCCGATTCGACCGCCCAGGTCGACGCTGCTGCCGCCAACCGCTTCTCGGCCGAGGAGCATCCGCTCTTCGCCGTGCTCGACCCGACCTATGCGGGCGGTGCCGTGGTGGGTTCGGCCTACAAGGCCGATATGGCTGCCGTGAACCAGTATCTGGCCATGCCCGCCGTGCGCGAGCTCTTCCCCGCCGACATCATGTTCAAGTGGGCTGTCAAGGGTGACCCCCAGAAGGATGGCCGCTATGACCTCTATGCCATCAAGGTCGCCACGGCCGACGGCAAGGCTCCGCTCGACGGAAGCGTCGTTGTCGATGCTGTCGAGCAGTATGCCGAGCGCGGTGCTTCGGCCGAGGTCTCGATGACCATGAACGGCGAGGGTTCCCGCGAGTGGGCGCGTCTGACGGGCGAGAACATCGGCAAGTGCATCGCCATCGTACTCGACGGATACGTATATTCGGCTCCCGTTGTCCGCACCAAAATCGACAAGGGCATCTCCTCCATCTCGGGTGACTTCTCGATTCAGGAGGCCAAGGACCTTGCCAACGTGCTCAAGTCGGGCAAGGTGCCCGCTCCGGCCAAAATCATCCAGGATACGGTCGTAGGTCCGTCGCTGGGTCAGGCTTCGATTAACGCCGGTATGCTCTCGTTCGTCGTTGCCTTCATCCTCGTGCTGCTCTACATGGGCCTCTTCTACAAGACGGCCGGTTGGATGGCCGACGTGGCGCTGCTGTGCAACGTCTTCCTGCTGATGGGCGTGCTCGTGTCGTTCGGCGCCGTGCTGACGCTGCCCGGTATCGCCGGTATCGTGCTGACGATGGGTATGGCCGTCGACGCCAACGTCATCATCTACGAGCGTATCAAGGAGGAGCTCCGTGACGGCAAGGGTCTCTCGCTGGCCATCAAGGATGGTTTCTCGAAGGCCTACTCGGCCATCATCGACGGTCAGCTGACCACCATCATCACGGGTATCGTCCTCTTCGTCTTCGGTAACGGTCCGGTTCAGGGCTTCGCTACGACGCTCATCATCGGTATCATCACTTCGGTCTTCTGCGCCATCTTCATCACGCGCATGCTCATCGAGTGGGTGGTTGCCAAGTGGGGTTCGATTTCCTTCTCGTACAAGTGGTCGGAGAACTTCCTCAACAACACCCATGTCGACTTCATCCGTGTGCGTAAAATCGGTTATGTGATTACCGCCGTGCTGATGGTTCTCTCGTGCGTTTCGTTCTTCGTGCGCGGTCTGAACCTCGGTGCCGAGTTCACGGGCGGCCGCGCCTATGTGGTCCGCTTCGACAAGGCCGTGTCGGCCGAGGAGGTGCGCAAGAACCTCGGCGAGGTATTCGCCCGCCAGGCCGATGCCGACGCCGCATCCATCAGCTTCGAGGTGAAGCAGTACGGCAACGAGAACCAGATGCGCATCGTGACGCAGTACCGCTACGACGATACGTCGGACGAGGCTACGGCCGAGGTCGAGCAGGTTATCTACGAGGCCATGAAGCCGCTCTACTCCTACGACATCACCTTCGAGCAGTTCCGCAATACGCAGACCGACCAGAACGGTATCCTGACGGCCGACAAGATTGGCCCCTCGATTGCTCAGGACATGACGTGGAACGCCATCTATTCGGTGCTCTTCTCGCTCATCGCCATCGGTCTCTACATCGCCTTCCGCTTCAAGCGCTGGCAGTGGGCTACGGGCGCCACGCTCGCACTGGCGGTCAATGCGCTCTTCATCATCGGTCTCTTCTCGATGTGCTACGGCATCCTGCCCTTCAACCTCGAGGTGAACCAGGCCTTCATCGCGGCGATTCTGACCATCATCGGTTACGCCATCAACGACACGGTGGTCGTCTTCGACCGAATCCGCGAGTATCTGGGCCTCTATCCGAAGCGCAGCCTGAAGGAGAACGTCAACAACGCCATCAACTCGACGCTGTCGCGTACCATCAACACCTCGGGTACGACGCTGGTGACGCTGCTCGCCATCTTCTTCTTCGGCGGAGAGACCATCCGCGGCTTCATCTTCGCCCTCATCGTGGGTGTGGTTGTCGGTACGGTAGCGACCATCTTCATCGCTACGCCGATGGCCTACGACCTGATGACCAAGCGTGCGAAAATCGACAAGGAGTAACCTCCTGCGCCGAGCTGCACCGCAGCAATAAAAAGGACTGTCCCGTTTGGGGCACACCCTTTTTTCGGACACAACTTTTGTGATTAGGGAAAATAGTTGATTGATAACGAGTTAGTAAATGACACAAGTACGGATTTATCCGTATAAACATTATTTCGCTAAGGAAACTACTCTTTTCATGTAGGTTTCTATGTAGGTTAATTAATACCAATTGATTCCTACTAATGCGAATTAATAATAAGTCATTAACTAACTCGTTATCAGTCTATGTACACGATTAACATCAGGGGTAAGCAGAACCCGAAAGACACCAAGATGGTCAAGCTGGAGATAATTTTCTTCAAGACCGGTTACGCCCGTGTGCCGAAGGTTATAAACATCACAGGGCTATTAAAAGACTGGGATGTCAAGTCTCAGAGTTTCCGTGTAGGGAGTGCGGAGGCCACTACCAAGAACAAACTGCTTTTCGATTTGCGAACCAAATATCTGCATGTCGCCGATACCTGGGAGATGGAAGGCAGGAACTGGTCGCCCGTCCAGCTATCACATTGCTTCGATGAAATCAAGGCGGCCAAACCCGAGGTCAAAGTAAAGAGTGTCCAGCAGATGATCGATTATCTTGAAGAGACATTCAAAAACAAGAAACGCATCAAGAACGGTCAGATTGTCGACAGCACGACCAATGCTAAACGGTATGTCTATCTCAAGCGTGAACTGCAGGCGTTTACAAAGGAAAAATATGAAAAAGCCTTTTCCTCTTATTTCTTTACGGATATTACAGAAGAGTTTCTTCTTGACTTTGCGTTTTGGCTTAAAGAAAGAGGTATCAGAAATGGCAACAAGGCCGGACTTACACACAAACTAAGGTTGCTCCGTGCCGTATGCAGGCAGGCAGAAAAGAAAGAGATGTACGGGGTGAATATGGATAACTTCCTCTGTCTCGGTGATGATATTAATTGGCCGGAAACCACTTCAAGAGCAGTTCCGGAAACAGTCATAGCTAAAATCGCAAATGTTGACCGTACCTTGTTTACGAAAAAAGAGCAGTTGCATCTTGATTTGTTCCTGTTCAGCTACTATACCGGAGGTATGGCGAATGTCGATGTATGTAACCTGACATGGGATTTGGTCCAGGAAGACCGCATCGTCTATGAACGTATCAAGTTTCCCAAAACAGCCAAACCGGAATTACTCAGTAAAGCAAAAGCCATCATGAATAAATACCGTGGGCAAAGTTATGGAAATTATGTATTTCCTGTTTTTACTCATAAACACACGACCACTTCCAAGAAGACTACACGTGTCAAGCAAATTTCCACACGCCTTTCACAAACCTTGACGAAAGCATGCAAGATGTTGCGCATTAAAGAAAACATCACATGGTATTCCGCCCGTGGCTCTTTCATATCGAAGATGGTAGATGCCGGTAATAATCCGTATGTGGTTGCAGAGATGGCTGGTAACAGCCCATTGACCATCTATAAGCATTACTACAAGAATACAAAGCGGGAAGAAATCAAGCGGCAGATGGAAGAAATGTTCTGACCAGACATATCCATAAAGTTGTAAACACCTTGACAATTTCTCTGATGGATAAATCATACGGTATAATGGCTGTTAAAAGTCATTGATTACCAATGTGATATTTATTATATTGACAGAATCGCTCTTATTCTTGATTATTTTCACTACCTTTGTAGTCAATAACTTAAATAATATTTATATGAAAGAGTTGGTTTCAAAGATACAGGAAGTATATGCTACATTCTCCACGGATGCGGCACTTCAGATTGAAAAAGGCAACAAGGCCGCAGGTACCCGTGCCCGCAAGACTTCGTTGGAATTGGAAAAACTGATGAAAGAGTTTCGTAAGGTTTCCTTGGAAGAATCCAAGAAATAGCCTTTACACGTCCGGTCGTTATCACATAATGCCGGTTCTTCTGCAGATGCGGCATAAAAACCATATTGGCAGAACGACATAATAAAATACGGAAAGCGTTAGCTTTTGTCATGCACCGAAATCTGGTAAATTTCACTTATCCGCAGGACAAACAGTTTTCGCCTATGCTTTTGCGTGGGCTTAACTTGTTTGCGGATAGGTTTACCAGAACCTCGGTGCTACGGGTTATGTCCCACGCTTTTTGGTCTTGGTACATTGAATGCTTGACGGGACTCAAGCCAAATACGGAGATATTATGAACGACATGAATCTGATGGATGAACTTTTGAAAATTCCTGCTGATGCAACTGCCGCCACCGTACAAGGCATAGAAATGCTTCTTATCGATGAAAACAAGGCGGGGGCTTTATTGGAGTCGGATCCTAATGACAACACCATCCACGAATGCCTTTTAAGCAACGGCCGTTTCCTGTTCCAATCGGACAATGCCAACCTCGTTGCCCTGTATAAAGTAACAGGATCATCTGAATAACGCTCCTGTTGCATATAATCACCTTATTTGTCTGATTTCATCCTTCCTGCAAAGGCTTTTGACGGCTTGAATGCCGGGATATTGTGGGCAGGCACTATCACCGTGGTATTCCTGCTTATGTTGCGTGCTGTCTTTTCCGCACGGTGCTTGATGATGAAACTGCCGAAGCCGCGAAGATAAACCTCCTCGCCGTTTATCATGGAAGACTTTACGCTATCCATGAATCCTTCGACAACTTGTAACACGACCTGCTTCTCCAGACCGGTCTGCGTTGCTATTTCCCTGACGATATCCGCTTTTGTCATATTAACTCTTGATTAAATACTGTCAATCCGTTCACAAAGATACATCATTTCCTGAAATATCCTCCTTTTACAAACACATATAATAAACATTAGCCGGCGTCCGTCTCTACTCTTTCGATACAAATAGTATCGAAGTATGAAGCTGACACTCAACCGCAAATTCAAAGGTCAGACCTATACCATAGGTGACCTGTCCATCGACGGCAAATTTTTCTGTAATACCATCGAAGATGCCGTGAGGGAACTTCCGGCAACCTGTCCGGATACTCCTCGCGGCCGTTCCTGTACCTGCAAGGAAAAGGTCTATGCCAAGACTGCCATTCCTGCCGGGACTTATAAAGTCACTCTTCAGTACAGTCCCAGGTACAAGAAGAAAATGCCATATCTGCATGATGTGCCGCATTTCCTCGGCATCCTGATCCATTCCGGCAATACCGAAGTCGATTCCGCCGGCTGTATCATCGTGGGAAAGAATACGGTCAAGGGAAAAGTTTTGGAATCCCGTACTACATTCCAAAAACTGTATGCTATACTCGAGTCCGAAAGGGACATAACCATTCAGATTGTATAAATCTAATGGCGGTCAACAGGCTCAAACCACCCAGAAACCTGCGCATCGAGTTCAAACCGTCCCCACGGCAGTATGAACTCTGGAAACTGTTGCAACCGAACTATTGTCCCCATTGTGGCGGGGAGATCGAGCAAATCCTTATCGGCTATGACCAGCAAGGCAACCCTCAGTACAGGCCCCAATGCAGGCATTGCAAGTCGCAGAACCTGCCGCAGCTGATACTGGGAGGCGGAGCGGCCGGCGGCGGAAAATCGTATATCGGCAGCGTTTGGCTGGTGTCTTCATGTATCCGGTTCGAGAATATCCGTGCGGTGGTGGCCCGTAAGACACTCAAGTCGTTGAAGGAATCGACATGGAATACCATCAAGTCGATTCTGAAGGATTGGGGACTGAAAGAGGATACAAACTACAAGATAAACAACCTCGAAGGCACGCTCACATTCTGGAATGACTCGGTCATCATCATGAAGGAGATGGCGGATATCCCCAGCGACCCCAACTTCGAGCGTTTCGGCTCTTCGGAATACACCATCGCCATGGTGGACGAGGTGTCGGAAATCTCGGAACGGGCCGTCGAAGTGCTGTTCTCCCGTCTCCGCTGGAGAACCCATGAGACATTCAAGACTCCGAGAATGCTGCTCACCACCAATCCGACGATTAACTGGGTGCGTTCCCGCTTCGTGCAGGACGAAAACGGAGACAAGGTCATCTGCCGCGAGGGTGAAGCGTATATACCTTTTTCCGTGTTTGACAACCCGAATATCGCTTTCCGTCAGGTGTACGAGGCGGCCCTGAACAAGATCCGGGATCAGGCGACAAAGGAACGCCTGCTCTATGGCAACTGGGATTTCGTGGAAGCCAACGATATGGCGATTTATAACAGTTTCGACGGCTCCCGGCATCTCGTTACCGGACTGAAAGAAAAAGCATACGATCCGACCAAGCCGCTCATCACGGTGTGGGACTTCAATGTTGCCCCCCAAATGTCGGTGCTCTCCGCACAAATAGACTATGAAAACAGGAAGGTCTATATACTGGAAGAGATACTCGGCAAGCCGGAGGAAAAGGAGAACAACACACCTGCGTTGGCACGGAAAGTACGCTTAAAACTTTACCGGGACAAGCATATCGGCGGAGTGGATGTGACCGGTGACCCTTCCGGGTTACAACGCTCCACCACCAACGAGGACGGCATCAACAACTATACCATCATCACGGACACTTTCGGCAGAGGAATCCTGCGACCGAAGGTAAAGCTATTACGCAAGCAGCCTCCGCAGGCTACACGGTGCGAGTTCGTCAACGAGGTATTCGGGGGCTATGAAGGCTGGGAGATACAAATCGATATCAAATGTCGCAAACTTACCCAGGATCTGATTTACCAGCTTCGTAACGAGGACGGTACCAAGAGCAAACAGAAGACCACCGACCCGAAAACCGGTGTCAAATATGAACGGTACGGGCACTTGTCCGACTGCCTTGACTACCTGCTCTGTTACTACCTGCGTGACAGCTGGTACAAGTTCAAGAGCGGAGGCGACGGGAACGGGTATGTGGTATCCACATCGGTAATTCAGGAAGGATTTTCATACTAATAACGGAACAAGGATATGTACAGACGGTTTCTCAATAATGACGACTATCTTGGGATAATTACTCCGGAAGCCCTGGCACAACTCACGCGGGGCAATGATGCACGATTCATCCAGGCGGAAGAATCGACGGAGATGAGTATCGTGGAATATTTGTCGGAGAACTACGAGATTGAAAAGGAACTTGCAAAAGGAAAATATATCGCCGAATACGACCGTCGGATTACCTATCCCGTGGGTGTGCATGTCTATTTCGAGGGACAAATCCATGAGGTGATACGCTCCGTCAGCGGCTATCGCAAGCCGGCAACGGTTGTCTATTGGGAAGAGAGTTCTGATATCCGTGTCGATGCGGGACAAGTTGTAAATTATTCCCAGTTCAACACCTATTATCCGGGAGATAAAGTGAATTATAACGGCATTGTTTATACTTGTCTTAATGAAAACGGGTACAAGTTCGATGATGTCCGTATCCCGTTGGTCGGCGGTTGGATCGAGGCGGAAGCCTCGTTATGGCAGCCTGTCGAGTATCCTCTGTGGGCAGTCGTCGAGTATGAAGGAGCATTCTATACTTTGATGACGCTTGAAGGTTTCGATTACAATCTTGACCCGATGGTTTCCGACTGCTGGGGAGCCATAGCCGATTACGATTCATCATACAATGCCTATGAGTTGTCGGAACACGAATATGTCGTTTATGACGGACGGGTATTTTACCCGGAAACGGATGTGAACGCGGACACACCGCAAGTCGGGCAGAACCTCTCGTTGCATGACCCCCGCAACTACAATCTCAAGAAGCACATGGTCCGGCTGGCCATCTACGAACTCACGAAACTCATTGCTCCGAATAATGTCAGTGTTGTCCGCATGCGCGATTACGAGGATAGCATGAAATGGCTCAATGATGCCGCCAAACTACGGCTTAATCCGCAGATTCCCCGCAAAGTCGATGACTCGAAGAAACCTGTCACCGACTGGCAACTGGCTACTTTCCAGACGGATTATGATCCGTATAAGAATCCGTGGATGGTGTAAATAGAAAAAGTATTAGGTATCAGAGAAATAATTGTTACATTTTTTCAACTGACTAAATAACAGAAGAATGTCGATGCCTTATACCTTACGAGCAACTAATCAAATCTAGCATCTCGTTACTTATCTAAATTTTTTAATTAGTAATATCTGGTAAATGCCGGAATTCCGGAATGAGGGATAGAAAAGTGAAAGAACTCTTTCGTACAAAAAAACAGATTTTCGGGCATTGAAAGAATAATTGATAATCAGTTATTTGTGCTGTTTTTTGACCAAAAACTTGTTTTTTGGACAGAGCAAAAATTGTCTTCTCAATTAAAAGATGGGAAACTCGCAGTCTTTATATAGCGAGTATTTCTTCCTACACCCTCTTTCTGTATAATCCCCATCTCTTCCATTTTTGAGATAAACACTCGAACCTGTCTGTCAGAACCTTGATATTATCTGATTACAGAATCAGCAGTCTATCAACTTTTCTATCCATTCATTGAAGTGACTGCACCGGGCACGAAGTTCATCCATGCCGACACTTTTGGTAACATCTTTGCCGGTAGCCGGCTTATTGTAGTTGTAATGCTGTTTTTTGTCTCCTTCTATCGCCTTGATAATACGTTTGCTCGGAGCCGTTTCCGGACTATTGTTTATCAGCTCGGGGTTGCTGGTTTTCTCCAGGTCTTTTTTCAGCTGTTCGCAGCGTTTCTCACAACCGGGGTAACGCTTTGCCAGATAGTCAATACCGCAAAAGAGCAGAGCTTCAAATTCATGCAGCTGAATATAGGGAATGAAACGACTATCGTTGATTGCTTCAGCAAACGCCGTTTCCAATGCTGCGACACGGGCGTAAGGCTCACCGATTGCTTTGGCTGCTTCATAACCGGGAAAATCATCCGGCAATGCGTAGAGGTCGAACATCGTTGTGAAAACATGACGTTCGTATTCGCCGTCCATCTTCATTTTCCGCAACAGTTCTAGGTCTGTCACCGCCTGAGCATAGCTCAGCATTCCACCACGGGCATTCTTTTTCTTGTTAGTGGTAATCAGGATGCTTTTTACACCTGCCACACCTTGCGCTTGCAGGTAGGGACGCAACACTTCCTCCACAAATCCCTGTTCCGTCTGTCCCTCACAAAGGACATGAATAATCTTCGCTTTCATACGGGACGTCCTCCTATGATGTTTTTGTCCCAAAGTTCGCTCACCGTATAGTTCTGAAGCCAAAGATGATATTCTTTGGCGTCAAGGTGAGTGACAGAGGTTGCCTGCGTTTCCTTGTTCATTTCCACCACAGAGATATCGCCGATGTCGAAATGATCGACCAAATCCTTGCTCTGCGTGGCAATAATGACCTGTGCGTGTATGGACGCATCCTTAATCATTTCTGCCAGCTGGCTGATGGCATAGGGATGCAAGCCAAGTTCCGGTTCATCCAAAATGATGACGTTGGGCATTGTCTGGGCAGGCTGCAGAAGCAAGGCGGCCAGGGCAATGAAACGGATAGATCCGTCGGAGAACTGGTAGGCATTGAAACGATAGTCCGTGGCAGAATTATCTATCCACCGGAGAGAAATGATACCACCCACGGGCTCCAGATAGAAGTCCTGGAACTGGGGAACTACGTCACGGACATAGTCAACAATCCGGTTGTAGGCATCCTTGTAGTTCTCCCGCAGGAACAGCAGGAAAGAAGGCAGATTGTTTCCGTGCGACTGGAGGTAATTGGCCGTCTCGACGGGACAAGCCTGACGTAGCGGCCCCTCTGTCGATGAATCGTGAAACTGATATACCTTGCAGTAAGAAAGCATCTGGAAAATAGTTTTGGCAACCGGATCCTCACACTCTGCGAGAGCGGACTCCTTGAAATTCGGTTCCAGTGCTATCTCATAGGGCTTTTTCTCCCCCTTGCGATGCCATGTAATCCGCTCTTCCGTGATAATCAGCCTGTCGGGAGTGGCATTGGCCAATGAAAAGCCATAAACATCCATGGAATTGCTGTCGGCAAACTTCAGTTCTCCGGACATGACCGGTGTCCGTTTAATGCCGTAATGCAGCAAGGCATGAGACGTGCCCGATATTTCCACATATCTCCCGAATGACTTGCTCATCATGTAGCTCAGCATCCGGAAAAAACTGATGATATTGCTCTTGCCTGCACCGTTGGCACCCAACAAGATGCTGACATCACCCAGCTTCAAGGTCACAGGTCTGTCATAGGCTATGGATTTATATCCTCTGATCGTGACTTCTTGTAATTTAGTCCTTTGGTATGTCTTTGCCATTATCGTCATATTATTGATTGAATTACAAAAATAACCATAAATCCCAATACGAACGAAGGAATGCTCAAAAAACTATAGAGTTAATTTGTCCGGAGTCTGAAGGCATAAATAAGAAATCTGTTTTTCTTTTTAGCTAGGTCGGATTTTCAGTTCTGCTATGTGTTTCTTCTTCTCCAAGCCCTTTGTGGTAAATCCTTCACATCGAAATGGGAAAAAGACGTGCAGAACAAGCGGAACACTCGGTAAATGCCGGGATTCCTGAATGAGGGATAAAAAGTGAAACGCCTGCCAATGATAACAAAACCAGCAGGCGTCATTTATTATATTTTGTCATTTTACGAATGTGACATCTCCTTCCACAACTTCCCAGTCGTCGATTTCAGCTCCTATTCCCGGTGTGCGAAGCCCGTCCGTACCGAGTATAAGCGAGATTTGACATTCCTGTCCCGCTTTGAAATTCGGAATGGACAGGTAATCATAGACCATTTCATTCAAGTGAACTTGGATGAAAGGCTCTACCGGGCTGTAGTCTAACGGCAAGGTGGCAATGTAATGTCCGTCGCCGGTATGGTCTTCCGCAGCCACAGACAAGAAGTTACCGTTGCCGTCCATACAATTGAGCCAAATGTCTGCCTCTGTTATGCTGCCGATGTCTTTGTCCGCCTGCAATACGACATTCACCTTCGGTACTAACATATTTCTTCTGGTGAATGTGTCAAGAAAATACAAAAGTTACAACCGAACATTAAGTGTTTGCGTTATACGCATACACGCTTTTCCGTCACCGTAAGGATTAATGGCTTTACTCATTTGCTCATAAGCAGATGCATCATCCAATAAAATCGATACCTCGGAGACAATTTTGTTATAATCGGTTCCTACCAATTTTACCGTTCCTGCATCCAACGCCTCCGGACGTTCGGTGGTGTCACGCATCACCAGTACCGGTTTGCCTAACCCCGGAGCCTCTTCCTGAATACCACCGCTGTCGGTAAGGACAAGGGTCACTTTTTCCATCAGGAACACGAAACTCAGATATTCCAATGGTTCGATAAAGAACATATTTCCCAAACTATTCAAATTCTCCCCGAATACTTCATGGATAGGTTTGCGGACATTGGGGTTCAAGTGCATCGGATAGACAAAGTCCACATATGGATATTTTGCCGTCAGATCCTTAATGGCTGTGCACATGCTGATGAATCCGTCTCCGAAATTTTCACGTCGGTGTCCGGTTATCAAAACGAGTTTCTTGCCATCAGCAAGCCGTGAGGTATCGTAACCCGCTTTTTCCAGCACCCCGGCAAGTTCTTGTTGTAGAGCTCCGTCAGTCTTTATTTTATCAACAACGATATGAAGGGCATCGATGACCGTATTCCCTGTTACGGTTATCTTGTCCTCCTGCACACCTTCCGTCAACAGATTTTTCTTGCTTAAAGCGGTCGGAGAAAAGTGATAGGTGGCAATGCGCCCTGTTATTTGTCTGTTCATCTCCTCCGGCCAAGGGCTGTATATGTTGTGGGTACGCAGGCCCGCTTCTACATGACCTACAGGGATCTGCTGATAGAAAGCTGCGAGTGCGGCGGCAGTAGAAGTGGTTGTGTCACCGTGCACCAATACCACATCAGGTTTCGCCTTGTTCAACACATCACGCATCCCGGTCAGCACACGGGCGGTTACATCATACAGATCTTGCCCCTGCTTCATGATGTTCAAGTCATAATTCGGCTTGATATCGAATATCTGCAACACCTGATCGAGCATTTCACGATGCTGCCCCGTCACGCAGACGATTGTTTCAAAGTCTGCTGATTTTTTTTGGAACTCCTTCACCAACGGAGCCATCTTAATGGCCTCCGGACGAGTCCCGAAGACCAGCATTACCGTCTTCATTGTTCTATAATTTTTTAGTTATCAGCCACCAGGCATACTTTATCAAGTGAATTTGCCGTTTTATTCTTTTCGGTTCTTTGAGCAACCGATAGGCAAATTCAAGATTGTGGTTCACCCACCATTTAGGAGCCCTTTCCACATGGCCAGTATATACATCGAAGCTGCCGCCTAATCCTTGAAAGATGGCTTTGTGTCTATGCTGTATTTCTTCCATCAGTAATTCCTGTTTAGGAGACCCCATAGCCACAAATACCACATCAGGTCTTTTTTCGGTTATGTCTTTTATAAGTCTTTCCCGTTCCTCGTTTGCCTTGATATATCCATCCCGATAACCGATAATGTGAATCCCTGCATATTCTTTACGCAGTTTAGACACAGTTTCTTCTATGATTTGAGGTTTACCACCTATCAAATAAAAAGTCTTTTCTCTATAAAATTGAGCTACAATTTTGAGCCACAACTCACAACCGGGAATTTTACACGCATTTTCAAAACCTTTTTGTTTGAGAGCCATTTGTGCGCCGGCTCCATCGCAATACCCTATGTTCCGATTGATAATTCCTCGTGTCTGATCTGTAGCATGTAAAATTTTCTCAGCATTTATGGCTACTAATATGCCCTTATTATCGTTTACAAAAGACAACAAAGACTGTTCGGAATCGAACGGATATATTTCGACTCCGTTTAAAGAAACTTTATTCATTTATGTTGGAAATTTTATATTGCGAGTAAATAATGCGACATTGCATTAAACATAAATGCATTACTCCATCGCATATACGAGATTTTAGAACTGATGCCAGGTTTTAATTGGTAGTAGAAATACCCCTTTTTATCTTGCATATTTCGGATTGTCCATTGCAATACTTTTTTGGCAAGTTCCTCATATTTTTTCATCTTATGTAGGCGGGTCAATGTTATCAATAGCTGCCCTGGACAATGGATGTCAATAGGATACATTCGGTTATCATAATATTTAGGAGTTCCGTCCGCTTCGAAAAAATGATTGACATAGTAGTCGAAACCTTTTTCGATGTAACCATTGAAAGCATGATCCTCTGTCAACTCTTGATAAGCGATCAGCGCATCTAAATTATATCCTGTATGAAAGCTGTCTACCCAATTCTGTACGGGGAGCATTCCATATACCCAAGCCCCGTCTTCCCGTTGCCCGGAACAACAGGCTTTAATGGATAGCTCCGCTAGTCTTTTGTATTCCTCCTGTTGTGTATAATAAAAACAATAACTCAACAATCGAGAACCGAGCAGCGAAGCATTGAACACAGTGTCATTACCCTCTAACGGACTATAAGAAAAGAGAAAGCCACCATTATACGGCGTGCGATGCAAATCTTTTATTACAAAATCCGCTGCACTTAATGCAATCTCCAAATAGTGTTTGTTCCTAGTTATTTCATATGCCTGCATCAGTGCCGTGGCACAGAAATTTGTAGCAACTACTGTGGGCGTGAATTTGGGAAAAAGAAACAGACGGCGTGCCTGCCAATCGAAGTTATACCCCCAGCAAGCACCGCTGTAGCCTTTAGATTGTAAGGATATAAGCAACTCTGCCAATTCTTCAATCCGAGCCTTTATCATCTCCAACGTTCCCATTTTTTCGGATAATTGCGGATGATTTTCCACAACTTTATACAGATTGCAATATCCGGACAAGAACAGCCCGATACCTTTTGCGTTATACTCTTTCGGAACGAAAGCCATCCGTCTCATATTGAAAGGGCAACGCTTGAAACCTTGTATGACCATCAATCTGCACAATACAGACTTTTTCAGCAGCGGAATTGCCTGAAAAATTTTAGAGTTGAGACCATCATACGGATCCCAACCCTTGAAATGTTCAGTCTCACAATAAATTTTTAGCTTATAAAAAGCATCTGCAATATCATTCATTGGTGTTATTCATTTTGTCAAGAATGGCATACGGCCATCTTTATACTTTGGGTTTGTCTCAATCGCATAATCAAGATTCTTTCTCCAGCCAATAATCTTTGCCGGACATCCTGCTACAATAGCACCTTTGGGAACACTTCGGTTGACAAATGAATTTCCAGCGATTACCACATCATCTTCTATTACAACAGGGCCAGCAATAATAACATTAGGTCCCACCCAAACATTATTCTTTAGACAAGGAACTTCTTTATATGGAAACTGCCGTACAGTAGAAAATCGCAATCCTAATACGCAATTTTCTCCGATTTCTGTTCCCGGTATTAAGACAGTGCTAATCCCTTTGCACACACAGTATGACCCTTTTCCTATTTTTGAATCAGCGGTTATTTTTGAATTGAAAATGAGAAAAATCAATAGTTGTACGATTTTGGGCAAAACCGGAATATGGCGTTCAAATAGCCAACGTTCTACCCTATAGAATGATATAATGTCCATATGAATTAATCCTACCGTTTTCTTATAAATTTTGCGGGATTTCCTGCCCAAACTTCATTGGCTGGTATATCTTTGGTCACAACAGAACCTGCTCCAATTATAGCTCGCTCTCCAATTGTTACAGGTTTTACCACCAAAGTATTCATTCCGAGATAGGCGCCTTTGCAGATATGAACCTTCCCCCTGTCGTAACTTCCAGTATTAGGATTCATGAAATGTGTTACTATTTTCACCCCCGATGTCAAACGAACACCTTCTTCGATAAAAATATCTTGTGGATAATTTGTGTCAAATATGACGCCCTCACCGATAAACGTTCTTTTGGGGCTGATTATCTGCACTCCACCCCATTTGCAAACTAATGGTCTCCATGCCCTTGATTTCATGGGTAGATGTTGGAGGTGTAAAAATATTAGCTTCTTGATTCTCAGAATATTCATAGCTCAATATATTTCTTTAGTGTATTTTCAAATTTTCGGACAACAACGGATGCAACAAAATGGGTTTTCGCATATTCGGAATTATATATTGATACACTCCTCATTTTAGCAGGATTCTCGATATATGGTTTCATTGCTTCTGCAAAAACTGCCGGATCTAACGAACTTGATATATATCCCATCTTTCCATTTTCAAAGAAATCTATTAGGCCACCCACTTTTCTGGTAAAAATAGGGAGTCCGAAAATCATTGCTTCCAAAACCACAGTTGGCATACCTTCCGTATAACTTAGAAACAAATACATATCGGCGTTAATGTATTCCTTTTTAAAATCTTCCCCACGTAACTCTCCAGTAAAACGGACATCCTTTATTTTCTTATTCTCAACATATTGTTTCAACATAGGAAGTTCTGAGCCATCACCGACAAAGGTCAATGTCAGATCCTTGTATTGTGACTTAAGTATTGAAAATGTATCGACTGTTTCATATACACCCTTGGCCTTTTCTATTCGCCCGCTATACATAATGTTTTCGGCTTTTCCTTGTCTCATCGAAAGGTCAAAACCTGAAATAAAATAATCGGGTACTTTTGTCGAAGTTAGATGTATATCAGATTTTATCCCCCTCCTTATCAATTCATTCTTGAAATCTTGGGATAACACAAAAATACACAAGGCCTTATTCAAATTGGCACTTATCCATTTCCAATCTGCATTTTTAGCATACTCGAAATTGAAACCATGAATAAATACGGATGTTTTCTTTCTGAAAAATCGGCAAATGTTTAAATATATAAAATCTCGTTTTAAGGCTTTATCTCCAAGCGATGGGTTAAGTAGTACTATATCAGGTTTAAAGCAAATCAATCGGATTATAAAACGGATAATTAAAAATGGATAAAATATATTACGCCAAGGCTTACGACCGAAATAAAAATATTCAATATTTTCTTTCCAATACTCTTTAATCCCTAAATAATAATTAGTTACTCCTCCATATCCGGATTTAGTGGGAACAGTTATTAATACCCTCATTGTTAGTGTTTCAATTGATATGATTAAAATAATTAAGAACATTGAACATCAACGGTTAATCTATTTTCGTTTTCTGATGTTATGCCTTTTTGGTTGTTCGTATTGGTAGCTATCCATAGACCATACATCAGCACGATGAGAAATTCAGATTACAAAATTTTTCATCATGAACATAGATTACTAAACCATAAGTTTAGTTGGAACAACATGTGCCTCTGTTCAACTAATGGTGTAACAATGAAATACAATACCGGTATAATTGTAACCATAGTTATTAGTAGCTGGGACTTAAAACTCAATTTGGATTGAATATCCATAACCCACATATATGTAAAAACATATAAGAATAGCACGGCAAGTTTGAAGAATCTATCATAAAAAGTCAAACTGACATATCCGAAATTGGCAAAAGACAATAGGAGAATACAGAACCCCCAGAATTTGACATTCTGCTCCCAAAATTCTTTCCCTATTTTTTTATATAGTATATAGATCACAGCCAAGACACCGAAAACGGCAATTGTTTCACGAAGCAAATAGAACTGATTACCATACTCGCGTATTTCCTCTGCATACTTTCCAACAGACTGTATGATATTTTGATTCCTAACGCTCTCTTTGACGTAGTTTTCAAATATGCCAAATTGTGCGATATTAGTGACAAACGCGATTTTCGCAAAGCGAACGATGAATGATACGATAAGAATTAAATAGTACACTTTAAACCTATATCGCAAGAGTAGGTTTAATACAGCCGCGACACATAAGGCGAGTAGTGAATAGTGAAAACAAATACATAACGCAGATAACCAAAGGTACTTAACGGCTCCTGAATTAAGGTATCTCAAATAGAAGCCAGTAAAAACAAATGCTCCGCTCCAAAAGCGAAAACCGAGAAACCAATAGTATTCTACAGTAAAAATCACTCCCAGGAAGAGTAGCCATGCAGGAATTGACATTTTCTGCATATATAATGGCTGGAGTGGTTTTACGACTCCAAATATAAATAGAGAAGTATATACCACACACGCACAAGCAGAGAAAAAATTCCGGTTATCAGCAATTAAACCAATGAAATATTTAAATAATACAGGATATATTTCTTTGCCATATTTTGATGTTCCAGAGTCCATCCATTGCTCAACCAATGATTTGTCGGCAATACGATGAAAATGCTCATAATGAACCAACAAATCCATTTGTGGCTCATAAAACCAACCAAAATAGAAAGAAAAGATAATAAATAGAATGGGGGCAAACCTTTGTCTGAAAAACATTAATGACAAACACAGTCCTACAAAAGGAATAAATGTCATTATTACAGACAAGATTACAATTAAGGCTAAAGAAATAGCCCAATGTCGAGAATTAGTATCTATATTGTATATCCTATTGTTTATCAACATTACCAACTCTTACTTTATTGGCTAAATATAGGCGCAAAACCAAACATCCCACGTTCGCTATAATCAAAGCCCAAATAACACTTCCTATGCTAATACTGTGAGTAAGAATCAAGACAAGGACAACAATGATGTATATGATTGCAGAATAAATGGTTGTCATATTTACCTCATTGATTTTTCCAAGTACGCCCAAATAAGGGAAACCGAACATGTCAGCTGGCACACTAATCGCCAATAAAAGCAAGAATAGGTTGAAATACGTGGTTATACTTGCTGTTTCAGTCTTAATAAAAATCGGTATAAGATACGGTGATAAGAAATATATACAAGCTAAAGCGATTGTATTGGCAATACATAAAAGCAATACCATCTTAGTCGCTCTACCCATATTTTTTATCCTTGTGAAATATGGGTAAAATATCTGAGATAAAAGCGGAGAAACAAATGATGAATACGCATTATGAAGTTTTTCCGCAGCTGTATATAATCCGACTGCAAAATCTCCAAGAATAAAGCCAAGCACTAAGGTATTCATTGTTTTATAGGCTCTCATCAAAAAAGTTGATGAGAAAAACGGAATACTATCCTTAAGATAAAATTTCACTTCTTGTGCCGAGACTATTTGAAGTTTGATCCCGTATCTTTTTTGGGCAATGAATAAAGCGACAATACCTGAAACAAATGTTTCAAGAGCATAGCACAACATCACCAATGCATAATCATCAGTAGACTTAACGATTAAAAAAATAGGCAATATACATAATAGCTTTATTGGCACGCTGATACGTGTTATATATTTAATGTCCTCCATTGAACGGAAAAGCCAATAGGGAGCAATGACAACCCCTATCAAACGAATAAAGGCTAATATATAAAGCGTGAGTTCATTCCTTAGTGAAGGAATCAACCCTACAACTAAAATATAAACAAATAGAGAACAGAGTATGAGAAAAAACTTACATTGCAGAATAGAAGAAACTATCCTTCCCAATTTTTCTTGATTGTCTCTATTATTGACGACATGCCTGACATTAGATAAATCGAAACCGAACTCATTGAATATCTGAAAGTAAAAGCTAAATATAATGGCAAAATTTACAAGACCGTATTTTTCTACTCCTATAACGTTCAACAAATATGGAATTAGTAGAATTGGTATAATGCTACTGAAACCATAAAGGAGAAACTGATTCCAAATATTTGACAACAATCTTGATTTGAAAACTTGGCTTAATGTCATCTTCTTAAAGCAATAGATTTTCTGTAAATCTGCAATCAGTATATGTGTACGTTTATTGGGAGGGTAAGTCTTGGTAAACTTAATGATTGTCTACCTCTATTGCTTAAATATTCCACAGAAATCAAGTATCACTTTATCATCTTTCCACGGTAGTTCTTTGAAAGGTGTATGGGCTGTAAGGAACACAACAATATCGGCTTTGTCATAAGCCTCTTTATAGTCTGTCAACTTGAACACGTTATGTTCTTTCACATTTGGCTCTACCACTAAAATGTTGGCATTATTACATCCTTGCATTACTTTAGTTGTGATATATTTTGCTGGAGATTCACGCAAATCGTCAATGTCCGGTTTGAATGCCAACCCCATCATTGCTACCACAGGCTTACAGTGATTTTTCAGTTCAAATTCAAACATGGCGTTCTTTACTTTTTCAGCACAATAGAACGATTTATAATTGTTGATTTCGCGTGCTGTAGAAATTATGCGACTTTCAACCGGAAAATCCGCTGTAATGAAATATGGATCGATAGCAATACAATGACCTCCGACTCCACAGCCAGGTTGCAGGATATTTACGCGCGGATGTTTGTTGGCAAGCCTGATAAGTTCCCAAACATTAATCCCTGCCTTGTCGCAAATCAATGAAAGTTCATTGGCAAAAGCTATCTGCACGTCACGACTGCTGTTCTCAGTCAGTTTGCACATTTCAGCGGTCTTGCAATTAGTCCGATGCAGCGTCCCCTGTACGAACTGCGAGTAGAACTCGATTGCTTTTGTTGTACTTTCTTCGTTCATACCGCCAATGACACGGTCGTTATGTACCAACTCATAAATCACATTGCCCGGAAGTACACGCTCGGGGCAATAGGCGATATAAATTTTACCTTCCAATTCAGGACGCTCAGCGAAAATTAAGTCACGCATTTTATCAGTCGTACCAACGGGTGATGTGCTTTCAATTACATATAAGTCACCTTCCTTGAGAAAAGGAAGTACAGCACGAGTTGCCGCCTCTACATACGAAATATCAGGCTCATGATTACCTTTGAACGGGGTGGGAACAACCATAAAGTAAGCGTCACTTGTCTCCGGCTTCGTGCTTGCGTGCAATGTCCCGTTTTTCACAACTTCTTGCAGCATTTCTTCCATCCCCGGTTCAATGATGTGGAGCTTACCTTGATTGGTCAGCTCTACAACTTTGGGGTTGATGTCAACACCCGTTACCTGTACTCCGTGCTTTGCTGCGATAATGGCTGTAGGCAATCCGATATAGCCCAAGCCCATAAAACATGCTTTCATAAAATTGAGTTTAATTGAAATTCTTTTGATTGGTCATTCATACTTTTGAACAGTTCATCCAGCTTTTTCACAAAATTGTCTTTTTGGCTATCGGAAAGTTCCTTATCTTTTAACTGCTCTATAATGGAATGATAAAGAGCCTTTTCTCCGCTTGTCATCTTGTTGTTTATTAATAGGAATTTTTGTTATAGCTTGGCTATCCATAGCCGCAATAATCTTGACTATAAATCAAGCAGTTTTTGTACGTTTCTTGTAACGCTTGTACAAATGAACTTTTGAAATATACTGTAACTGTGAATATCTGTCCCTATATAAGCAATAGCCTGTTCTCTCATAAGAAACATGGCCTTTTTCTTAATCCGGTTGCCATACATACCCGCTATTGATGGAAGATTAATCTGGAATTTCACACCCATGTCTTTTAGCTGTCGGTAATCCGATTCATCCATATAAGCATAACGCTCCGGATGGGCGAGAACAGGGTGGTATCCTTTAGATTTGATGCGAAGCAGGATATTTTTCAAGCCCATCGGAGGACTGAAATAAGAGGTTTCCACCAGCAGGTGGTCGCCATTCTCGCCTAAAGGTAGCAGGTCATTCTTTCCCAGCCGTTCCTCAAAGAGATTGTCAAGCATGTTTTCCGCTGCAAGGTGCAGTTGTACGCCACCTGTGTAAGCAGCCTGCAATTCTGCAAAACGGTCGCGAAGATGGGCAGTCGTATTGGGAATGTCTTCCATGATGTGCGGTGTGAGCCATACGGATTTGATCCCTTGCTCCTCATACAAACGTAGAATTTCCAAAGATTCGTCCATCGTTTGTACACCGTCATCCACGCCCGGAAGAATATGCGAATGATAGTCTGTAAAACCGATTAGCTTTATTATATTTTGTTTTTCCCTTTTTTTAAAAAACCACATATAATGACATAAAACTTTTTAATCATTCCCGATTCCACATGACATATATGCGGAATCCGGGAATGAATTGATTGTCCCGGTGATAAACTTCACCACCAGTTTCGCTTGCCGAAATGATTTATCAACCCGGCCCCAACACAAGCTAAACCGATACAGATAGCCGCAGGAGGACAGATAAATCCACCAGCCAATACTCCGGCTTTTGTTGCGGCAACCACTCCGACTCCTTTGGTAATCAATGCTGTTTTACCAAATACACCTACAGTAACCATACCCGCACCGAATAAGGTCGCTTTGTCTTCTGTAAAATCGTTCTGTGCCATAGTTGTGATTTTTAGTGAAACAATAGGGAAATCAAATTTACATTCTTACTCCGTATTTAATTGCTTGATAATCAACGATTTACTCTATATATTTTTCATCGGAACCATAGTGATATTCCGAACCGTAACCATAGTGATAACCATACCGATAGCCATAACGGTATCCGTAGCGACCACCGCTTCCCTCGGTTCCATTCAGGATCAGGGACATGTTCTTGTATTTTTTCTCCCCGTAGATTTTCTCCAGTTCAGCAAGCATACTCAGTTCAAGCAATCCTGCACGAACCACGAAAATAGTACGGTCAGCCAGCTTCTCGATTATCTGCGTGTCGGCCACCAGTTCGATGGGCGGACAGTCAATCAGCACATATTCGTATTGTTCCCTTACGGTATCTATTACCTGTTTCAGCCGGTCGTCGAACAACAGTTCGGTGGGGTTGGGAGGTATGGTGCCGACAGGAAGGATGTCCAGATATTTCTGTTTCGGATTGGTGACAATTATTTCATTGAGATTGTCAATCCTGCCGCCAAGATAGTCGCTCAACCCCTTGGTAGGAGAGTCGATATAGGATGACGCAGAGCCGTGACGCAGGTCACCGTCGATTACCAACACTTTCTTCCCTTTAATGGCAAAGCTCACGGCGATATTCATGGTCAGGAACGACTTGCCGCTGCCCGGATTGAACGAGGTCACGATGATGACATTCGATGCCTTATCCTTGCCAGTCATGAACTCCAAGTTGGTACGCAATACACGGAATGCCTCGTTGATGATGTCACGGCTGCCCTCCTTGACAACAATGGCCCTGACTTCCTGTGGTTTCTTTCTGAATATTCCTTTCTTCTTTCTTGTGAACAGCGGAATTTCACCGATGAACGGTACGGTTACGCTTTCCAGATCTTTTCTTCCCCGTACACGGGTATTCATGTTCTCACATATAAAGATAATGACTACCGGAATAAGCAGTCCCAAAGCACACGCGACCATTAAGATGTTTTTGCGCACGGGTGACATCGGCAACATGCTACCGTGGGGCGGGGCAACAATACGGGTATTGTAGGCCGTAAATGCCTGTGAGAGTTCGTTCTCCTCGCGCTTTTGCAGTAAGAACAAATAAAGAGCCTCCTTTACCTTCTGCTGGCGTTCCACCGAAAGCAGGTATTTGGCCTGTGTAGGGTTGGCCGCTATACGTGATGTTGTCTGTTGCTCCGTCTGCCGCAAACTTTTTATCTGCGAATTCAAGGTTACTATCTGATTGTCGATAGACCTGATTATCGCCCCACGCATGGATGCCAGGGCCTGATCCATATCAACGACCAGCGGATTTTCCGTACTACTGTTCGCAACCAGGCTGTTGCGCTGCAACAGTTGTTTGTTGTATTCGGCAATCTGCGATTCAATATTGGCGCTTTCAATGCCGGAATTGGCCGGAAGCAGTTGGGTACGGTTGGCGTCATTGGACAAATAGTTCCGGATGTAGCGGGTCATGTAGAGCTGGTTGTTCAAAGCCAGAATCTGCGCATTCGTCTGGCTGCTCTGCGCCATATACATGCTCGAAGCCGCCTGCACGTCGGGTAACAGATGTTCGGACTTGTAGGATGAAATGTCCTCGTCCACGTTGCCCAGTTCCTGTTCGATTACGCCCAAACGCTCGTTGATGAACATCGAGGTGCTGATAGCGATCTGGTTCTTGTCCTTCACCCAGTTCTCATTATAAACGGAAATCAACATGCTCAATACATCCTCCGCCCGTTGTACAGAATTATCCCTGAATGACAGGTCGATAACTGACGCTTTCTCATTATTCAATGAAACGGACAGATTGGACGAGCAGGAGTTTACAGCATCATACAAACTGGATTTACCTACATACAATGTGTATGTCTCGCCTTTCACATAATTGGGGGTTGCATGGATAATGATTTTCCCTAATGGCGTAGTGATGGAGTCGAGCAAGCGGCCCTTTATATCCTTTCCGTCGAGCTCCGTCCCGTTACGTGTAAAGTCGGATAAGAGTAATGTGCTGTCTGGCTGTACTTCCAATGTAAACCCAGCCGATTCGTTTTCAGGAAAGTCACTTATCGTTACATCCACTGGTAATGTCAGTCCATAGGCCACCTGACGGTGGAATTTCCCCGGAACGAAGTAATTCATATCCAAACGAAATCGTTTAACTACCTCGGTCATTAAAGCCGGCGACTGAAAGGTGATGAGTTCGTTATTTACATTGGTGCTGGACTGGAACAACCCAAACTCCGAAAAGGATTCCAGATCCGGGGAAACCGACTTGCCTTTGGAATCCTCCTTGATCAACACCGAAGCAGTGCGTGTATATACGGCAGGGGTACACAGCAGATAGACAGCAGCAACACCTGTCGTTATCGCCAAAGACAGGACGAACCACTTCCACCTCGCGAGGCACAGGTACAACAGATCCTGTATCCGCAGGAAATCATCCGGCTGTCCCGGTTTTGTATTCTTTTGATTTACGGCCATATCAGATTCTATATTTATTTCACGATCAACACGGTAATGGTGGTCAGCAGCGAGGCCAACGATAACCAAAAAGAGGTAGACCGCACGTTGTTCCCATTGACTGTCGATTGTCTTGCCCTGACCGAGTTAGGTTCGACATAAACAATATCGTTCTGTTGCAGGTAGTACACGGGAGAAGCATAAAGGTCATATCCCGAATTCAGATTGACCCGGTACAGGGTCTTTTTGCCGTTTTCCTCCCGCTGTACCAGCACGTTCTCCCGTTTCCCGTAGACGGTAAGGTCCCCGGCCATGCTTAAAGCGTCCAGGAGCGTCAGCCTGTCCTTGTCGATATTGAAACGTCCGGGGTTGGCGACCTCACCCAACACGGAAACGGTCAGGTTCATGAATTCCACTGTTACTACCGGATCTTTTACGAGGTTTTTCGAGATCAACTCTTCTTTTATGCACAAGGCAATCTCCTCGCGTGTCATTCCCGCCACATGGATATGCCCCAGCACGGGAAAATCGATATTTCCATCCTTGTTTATCGTGTATCCTGACATTCCTTGATTGTTGGATGCTTCTGATCTTATACCGATTTGTCGGGATATAATCGGAAGGTTGAAAAGGTCCATCAACAAAGGGTCTTTGCTGTTGACCAATATGGAAATCTTGTCTTCGGGACGTACCCTGATTTCCAATGGATTAAGAACCTGCTCTGCCATACCCGGTTTCAGGTCCGTAAAATAAGCGACTTTCGGCGCGGCACATGATCCTAGCAGGGAAGCCACGGTCAATAAGAGTAAAATGTATCTGATTTTCATATTTCATTGATTTTTATTTGTTGGTTGCCTGTCTCGACTGAAGCTGTCCGATACGTTTCGTCAGTCGGATATTGGTGAAAGTCCATATCAGGATATCGACTAGTACGATCCAGTTTACATTCAGATAAAGGGAGAGAAGAATATTAAACAGTATGAATACGGTCGATACGGATATGACGATAATCATGACACTTCGCTGCTGCATTCCGACAGCAAGTAGTTTATGGTGGATATGGTTCTTATCCGGCAAGAACGGGTTCTTTCCGTTGCGTACCCGATGCAGATAAACCCGGACCACATCACAGCAAGGAATCAGCAGCGGGGAGAATGCCAGCACCATCGGATTTATATGTACCGTATTATCATCTGTCCCACACATAGTCAACTTGAGACTGAGAAGACAGAGCATCATGCCAACGGTCAGGCTGCCTGTGTCACCCATGAAAATCTTTTTTCCGTGCTCGGCATTCCCGAAAACATTGTAATAAAAGAACGGCACTAACACCCCTAATGTGGCGAACGCCAGCATGGCATATATATACTGGTGAAACATAAGAAAAGTCAACCCATAAAGCAAACAGGCAATACTGCATAGCCCGGAAGCCAGTCCGTCAATGCCATCGATCAGGTTGATGGCATTGATGATGAAGACCACGAACAGAATGGTCAGAGGATACCCCAGCCATAATGGAACCGAATGAATGCCTAGAATGCCGTACAGGTTATCGATATATATACCACCGGCGATAAGCATCATGCCGCACAGAATCTGGATAACGAACTTGGCTCGATAACGGATGCCGATCAAGTCATCGGCCATGCCAACCAGATACAGAACCATGATGGAGCAGAAGGCGAAAGCCAAGGGCCGAACATCGTTCTCGATTTCGGACAACATCTCCGAATGCCCCATAACCATATTGATCCCCAGCAACAAGGCTACGGTGAAAAACACTACCGGCTTGAATGCGATGCCGCCCAACCGGGGCACGGCACAATGATGAATCTTCCGTTCGTCGGGAAGGTCGAATAACCGCTTGCGGAAAGCGATCAACAAAATCTGGGGAATGATGATACCCGCACAGAACACACAGATCAGGAATGCAATACTGCAATTAACTATCCAAAAAATCATATTATGTCAGAATTTGTTCTTTACTTGTGCAAAGTCATGGAAGAGAAGAGAATTTCATCACCTCTTTTTTGTGCCATTCCTTGTACCGCTTCATCGAGATTCCTATCCCAACAAGTTCCCTGTACCCTGATACTTTCTTTCTGAAGATGTGATTTTTGCCGTAAGCCTGGAGTTCGTCATCCGAGATGCTGACCATTAAAACGGGAAATGGGTAAACTTTATGCCTGAGTACAGTTACATCGTGTGTCACGAACAGCTGACTCAATTGGTAGGCGGATTCTTCGAATGCGTGCCAATAGTCACCTGCTCCATACAGACGAATGAATCGTCCGGTTGTATCTTCTGTGTGAATGATGTCGAACAGGCATGTTTCGATGAGTTCCATCAATGGCATCCAGCAAGGCTCAGTTCCGGAATTGTAACCATTCATTACTTTCAAAAATGTTTCATCCGTTGTCGGGAATTAGCGTATATTCAATTTTACAAAGCCAGAAATGCAGGTTTTATCCTCATTGTAACATGCGCCGGGCTGTTCTGTACAGATGCATTTGTCAAAACAGATAACAGAAACCAGTACTCATCTTGTTCCGGAGCATAACCTTTAATATCCGCAGCTCGTCCGGCAGGTCATAATCAATGCACACCGCTTTAACTTTGGACCATATATCATCCAAAATAGAGTCGGGCTTACATATCATTATTTTATAATAGCCTGATATATTCGGGATTGACTTCCACCCCTACGGAAAAGAACTCGGGCAGCTCCACTAACAGACGTTTCGTTTTCGACCCGCGTACAGTCAGCAATTTTCCTTCATAACCGTCCAAAGGACCGCCTACAATACGGATGTGCCGTCCGCACATAGAGGGTGTCAATTCGCCAGGAAGATAATATTTCGGATTTTTCGACACACTTACAGCATGTATGAACCGCTCCATGTCCGCATCAGCGACAGTCATCGGATTTTTGTAACCACCTCCCTTCTGGAAACGATACTGTATCGTGGGATACTTTTCCACAAACGGATCAATAGCTTCCTGGGTATCATGAACAAAAAGCAAATCCTGGATAAAGGGAACTTCTTCCCGAGTCCGTTTGCCGCCATGAACACTCAACTGCTCTTTCATGGGAGTGAACACCTCGAAATGCTCGTTCAACAGTTGCTTGTATGCGGGCAACTTGGCATTGGCCCGTTTAAGGTCGCGCATCACGTACCAGCATGTCTGTTTTTCACCTTCCGAAGTAGCCATATTTTGGATTTAGGACAATTCTTCTAATCCTGCAAGATTGTAAATTATACTACATATCAAGCAGTTACAAACATTCTTTTCAAAAGCTGGAGAATAACTTCCCATGTCAGTATATCTGTTCATGTTTACACCATAAAAGATTCCGTTATCTCACACATGCACAAAATCTCTGAAGCCGTTTCCGGCTCCATCTTCTGCTACTTCTCTCCATAAGAGAAGTATTTGAATATAAAATTGGTTGTAATCAGCTAGTAAACAATATTTGTTTTATTTGCTTGGAAGACGATTCACTTAACAACTGTTGAGTAAAACCTATAACATCTGTTTGAAATGAGGCACTCGGTTGAAAATTATATCATTTTTATATTGTTATTTTCAGTGAATTGTATAATTTTGTATCCCAAATACTTCTCTTATGGAGAGAACGGAATTTTTGTCGAACAATCTCTCTATAACTTACACTCAGACTTATTTGTAACAAAACCTTTTTTGCTTCATTATTGTTAGTCTGAACTTATCGGTCATACACTTCCCAATAATTAGACGTTTTCATACTATATATTATGTACCACTTTACAGCGCATGACGAGGATACTTGTTTTCATGCCAAATTTTTGTCACTTCATGCTAAGTAAGTCTAAACGGGTTTCAAATGGGCTACGTTCTGTAGATAAGGAGCAAGTTTTCTTTTACCCGCATTTAATTGCTTATTTCCTCTATAAACAGAGAAAAAATTTTTGTTTTCCCCAACAGATAGTAAGTAACTTAACTCTATCTGTTTATAGAGAAAGTATGGCGAAGTTGGAAGAAAGTTGGTTGACAGTAAATTGGTATATAGATTCCTTGTTTTTATAAATCAAGGTATAATGCTGGGTCCCCAATAACAGTATTTTGAGAGAAGATGTAGTATTTATCTGTATTTATCGCAACCGGATATTAAAAAATGTCCATGATGCTTGGGGGTTCCCCAAAAGTTGATAGTCGATTGAATAAGATTGTCAGCTGCGTTGAACCTAAATCGTTATCCGATATTATGCAACACTTAGGATTAAAAGACAGAAAAAAAATGCGATGAATGTCCATCTAACCTTGATGATTATTAGAGAGAGTGTATTGAAAAATGACAGAATCGGATAATCCTGCAAATCATTTTGATAGTAGGTATCCTAATTGAATTTTGTCAGACTGTCTATGACAGCTTATCTTCCGCAACGGAGCGGCATACGAAAGCCGGTTATTTATTTTGTTTTCCTTTTTTCTGGACGATTTCGTTGTGCTTTTCGACCAGTTCGGGGAAATTCCTTCTGATGAACTGCCCGAACGAGCAGTCGTTGAACCCGAACCGCCTGGCCAACGACTTCACGCTTTCGGTTGTCGTGCCGTACAGGTGCATGGCCTCGCTGTATTTCTCCATGCTGCGGCGGGACACCGCGCCGCCCGTATCCGTCCTGACCATTCCCTTCCGGGCATACAGTTCCGGCTCGTGTTCCTTCAGGTAGCTGCGGAACGCTTCGGGTTGCAGCCCGAACTCGGCGGCGACCTGTGCCGTCGGCAGCCCGCTTTCTTTCAGCCGGCGGATGGCTTCGGCATATTTGGCCTTTGTCGCGGGGTTGTATTTCCGGACTTTAGACCAGTCCACTAGCCGCCCTTCCTCGTAGGGGATATTCTTCCGCCTGCATACCAGGTCCAGATGCCACCTTTGCAGGTGCTCGTAGAATCCCTTCTTCGACACTCCCGTCTTCCCGGCTATCCGTGCGGCCGACATGGGTGTCGTGGCATACAGATGCACCGCTTCGGCATACTTCTCCACCAACTCCGGAGAGGGGGCGTGCACGGTACCCCGACCGGTGATTTCCCCTTTCCGCTGCCGTCGGAGAGCCTTCTTGCGTATCCTGATGCGCCGCTTCACCAGATCCTTATGGTAGAACAACAGGTGCTGTTCCAGTCCGGTATAGGAAAGCCCGCAGGAGTCGGCAACCTCCGGCACCGTGACATACGAGTTACCCTGCAAGAGCCTGACGGCCTCAGCATACTATTCCTTGCAGGAGCGGCGCGTGCCGCGCGGCAGCCCGTCACCGATACCCAGCCAATCGCGCACCTTCTCGCGCCATTCGATTATCTCGGGGTAGTGCGTACACGGCTGCCTGCCCAGATTCGTGCCTTCCAACCCGAATTTACGTGCAATCCGATATGCTCCATGCTCCCGCACGCCTCGATGGTATCCTTGTATTTGACACGGGTAGCGGGCAACTGTCCCCGGAGCTGTCCCAACTTAATCTGCCCGGCCTCTTCTTTGCTGCACAGTATAGCGTAACGGGCCAGCACGAGTTCACGGTGGTACTTGGTCAGGTAACACCGGAAACCCGATTCTGTCACTTCGCAGATACGGCATATCTCACAGCCGGAAAGCTCCGTGGAAGCGTACATCTCGATCGCTCGGCGGTATTTCTCCTCCGTCTCCGGCCTGATGCCCCTGAAACGGTTGCTCTCCTTACTGTCTTTTCCGGATGTCTTCATAGGCTTTCATGAGGCATCTTTCAGGACAACCGTTCTTCCACCTGCTCGAACGAAGCGTCCTTGAGTATCACCCGTTTTTCCGCATCGAGCAGGTAAAGGGTGGGCATCGCCTTGAGGTCGTACACCTGTTCGCGGGTAAGCCGCTGATCGGCATCATAACCATCTATCCAACCGGCGGGAAATTCCGCCTTTTCCCACGCGGGGGTCTTGCCCTCCACACACACGGAGAGGAGTTTCAGACGGCCGGACTCCAACAGGTCGTTCACAACCGGGGACAGGGTGAGCAATTCCTTCACCCGGCGGCAGTCCTCGCAATCGGGGTCGTTGAAGTAAACCAGCACGTAGTCGGCCTTTATGCCGGAGAGCTGCCTGCGCCTGCCGTCCCGGCAAGTGACGGTGAAATCCGCCGCCACGTCTCCCGGACGGTTCTTCATGGCTATTTCCAACAGGTAGCGGGGACGTATCTTGTCCGTATCGGACAGGCAGGGGTTGTCCAGCAGTGCCCGCAATACGAGGATATGCAGTTCCTCGTCATGCATGGGCGAATTGGGCTCGTAGAGGTACTTGTCACTCAGCCCGATGAAGTGATACAGCATCTCCTGTCCGGTTGCGGCGCGGCGGAAAAGAGTATCGATGGCAGCCTGTGCCCGGTCGGTATAGGGCAGGATGCCGAGGAAATCGACAAAGGCCTGCTCGGTGATTTCAGGACGGGAGATGAGCGACGTATCGGCAAAATCGAAGTGGTCCCAGTAATGCAGGGACAAGTACGCCGCCCTGTCTTCAGGCGCCGTCAGCGTGACAGGCACGTCGGGCAGACGGAATTCCTTGGTTTTCTGCTGTTGGGCATGTGAACAGGAAACGAGACTCATGCCCAAAAGACAGGCGAAAAAAGTATGATTCAGCATCTTCATATCTTATGTTGTTAAAAAGGCGCCGGATGTGGAAACGTCCGGTGCCGTTGCATATACCGGTTCGGAAAATCTCATTCGCCGGCAGACGGTTCAAGTACGATGTGCGGACTGGCAAACAGGCTGGACAGGCTCGGGTATGTCGCATGATAAACCATGCCTCCGTCACCTGTGTAATGCAGTTCCACCTCGTCCGTGTACCAGTTAAACTCATATTCCTTGCGAAGCCGAAGTTCGTACTGGCCGTCGGCTGTTACGCTTACCGACCCGATACGGCTTCCGTTGCGGGTACGCTCGAAGGATACGAAAGCATCCTTCGGTATGTTTTGCACCACGCCGGCGGTATTTTTATATTGAAGCGTCCCGGCAATCGATTGGTTCGACACACGGAAAGTCTTGGAATAATACACTACCCGGCTTTCATCGGACGAAATCACGATGTCCCCGGCACTTACGACGCTATTCACAAGGAACGGCAGGGTCTTGCGTTCCCCACGCTGACTGGAGGCAATATTGTCCGTGTTAGCAATATCATCCGTACCATATCGCCGTTCCGTCTCCCGCTTGGCATCCACGGTATAGACAAAACGCCCGGGAATCGTGGGATGCGCTTTCAGTTTGGTTCCGTCCAGTCTGTTTTCCGCAAGACGGCCGGCATCGATTTTCAGCATAGGCGCGTCGATATAGATTTCGAACGCTTGGCCGAAAGGATCCACCGACTTGTTGTCAAAACCGGCAAAGCTCGTCACATCGATGCCGATATCCACCCGCTGGTCGGGTTGATATGTCCATTCCAACGGGGTGACTTTTTCCGGTATGTCTGCCGGTATGGCACCGGATGCTACCGTGCGGTCAGGCTCGTCGGCCTCTCCCTGCCAGTCGTTGTTGCCGTACTTCACGCGGGCTCCGAACCGGAACGGGGTGTAGTTGGCCAGCTCGAAAGTCGTACTGCGGTATGATCGGCCGCCATATATACCGGGATTATCCTCGTTTGCATCTTCCGGCAATACCGGTCCGAGCCGGTTGTCGTTGGAGGCGATGTGGATCACCTCGGCGCTCCGGGCACGGTTGGTCTTCATGTAGATGGAATATCTTCCGGTACCTTGCGACGGGCTGCTCAAAACTTCAGTTCTCGGTTTGAACATCAGCATACGGCCACCTTGGGGATTGTTGGTCTGCCACCAATTGTTCGATTCATCGGGATAGAATTTGCAATCGAATGCAGTCACTCCGGCATCGGGTTCCTCACCGTCCTCGTAATAATCCAGGTATTGCGAGTAGAGCAGGAATTCGTCTTTGCCTTGCGCATTGGCAGGATTGTCGTTCCCTGTCCCTTGATCATTGTCGGACCTCTCTGCCAGCAGCATGTCAAACTGCACGTTGGCTCCTTTTTTCTGTGGAACCAGACGATAGTATATCACTTCATCTTGTACGCCCGAGCCTACGGCATCGTATTTGTTCAGTCCCTGCACCGTGATGGATACGAGATTGGTGGAGTATTTGAACTTGCGCCGCATCGTTTCGAAATATTCGGCTTCGATATAGAGCGTGCCCTCGTAGCCGTTTTCCTGATTCAATATGTTCTCGAAATAGACACGCTGGACGCCGGGACCATCGGCCGTGTAGACAAATTTGTAATCCGGCTCTTTGCCTTGATAGACGGAAGAGATTTCACCGCTGCTGTACCAGTCATTGTCCGCCTCGCGCACCACGGGCAGTTCCATGCCCGAAGCGTTGCGGATATCCAGATCGCCAACGGAAAGGTACACATTCATCGGGAACAGCTCCTTGGGACAGCTTTCGGGTATGGTGAACATGGCCGTAACATGGGCACGGTTGTTCTTGTTGGCACCGTTCCCTAAATTACCGTATATTTCCGTCCCGACCCATGCAGGCACGAAAGACTGCTTCCTGATCGTGATGACCTTGATTTTGCGTTGCAGCCGTCCCTTCTTGACAAGCAGCGTACCTTCCAGTTTCTCGTTATTTTCCAAACGAAGCAGGTGTATCTGGATATGTCCCTGTCCGACACCGTTCACGACCTCGAATTTCGTCTCGAATGTCTGCGTCGCCACCCCGTTGTCTATCCAGGAGACCGTTGCGGCATCGGCTTCGGTGATGGCTTTGTCATTTTTTCCTTTAATGGTATAATTGAGCGTGTAGCTGCCTCCGTTTTCCGTAAAGCTCTCGTCCAGTACGACAAAAGTCTTCTCTACTGTCAGGATATAGTCCGTATCTTCCACCTCGTTCACTTCATCGGAAATGGAAATCCATACGTTGTTCGTGGCTGCCGCTTCCAACGCCTCGGCAAAGGAGGCCTGACCGAAAGATAGCGCGCCCTCGATGTGAAGCTTGTAATGGTGGTTCCGGCGCACGAGGAGCTGCTCGCCCTTGTCGTCAACCAGCAGGACACGGTAGTATTTCTCTTCGTCCTGATCCGGAAGATGTCCCCGAAGAATTACGCTGACAGGGGCATCGGCACTGTTCTCGCACTCGAAGACATACTGGTTCATGCTGGATGTCACGTCCGTAATATCGCTCATCTTGGCATCGTTCACGGGAAGCGTGACGAAGGGGTCGTCGCTGGAAGGCCACGTGAAATCAAAGCCTTTCTTCGGGTGGTGCGGGGCCACCGTTCCGAAAGCGTTGGTGTTGCAGACCGCAAAGCCCGTAATCACGATATGCCCGTTATTGTCCGGGTTGTCGACGGAGATTCTCGCGTGGTTGCGGATCAGTTTGACGGAATTGCCCGAGGTGGCCATCTGTTCGGCTATATTGCTGTCGTTTCCTGCATCGCAGGCGAAACGGCCCCAATAGATCATGCGTCCGGACGAGCCCTCCAACACTGCCATGACCTCGGACTCCGACTTGTTGCGGAAACTGTCCTCCTTGAATTCATCCATATTCTGGTTGGCCAGGAAATGGATGGTCCGGGTATTTTCGGGCACCTCAGCCTTGAATGTGCCCTCCATCTCCCCCGGGCCGGGCTTCTGCACCGTGACACCGGCCTTGACGGTAGAGATGAAAAGCCCGTAACTGTCAAAGCAGAAAAGTGTCATATCTTGCACTCCGCCACCGTCAGGGTCTACCGCACGGGTGACGACTTCCTGCATCGCAGGAATTTCCGTCTTGAAATTCAGCATGATGTAGCCGTCGCGTGCCTCGGTCTGCGGATTCTGCCACAACTCGCTTTCGCTGCACGAAGCGAGCAGGGCCGATACCGCAAGCAGGGCGACAAGCTTGTCTATTATTTCCTTTATCATATTTCGTTTCTTTTTGACAGGTTTCTACGTTTATTCCTTTTTACCGTAGGCATCGCGTACACAGGCCACTCCGGTACCGCTAACGGTGTATTTCTCATTATAAAATCTTCCGCTTGCGCTGTAATAGTACTGTCCGTTCAAGCGGTAGTCTATGGCGTCTGCATCCTGGTCTTTCGAGCCCTGGAATTTAAAAATGATTTTAAGTTCGGCTTCTGTGGGCAGGCGCCAGTCATCCAAGGTAACCGTCCTATCGGTTTTCGGGTCTTTATACGTTTCTACATAATGCGCGCAGTGCTCGCGTGCAACGCGGACACTGTTGTCACTCCCGTCCAGCTTCAGGTTTCCTCCTCCAACTTGGAATTCGCCTACACAGGAACCTATCATGAATGACGGCGAGACCAATTGGGCATTGTCCTGTCCCGGATCCGTAACCATAAGTTCCGGATGGTATGTATCCTGGACCATACGTGGACGGCCAAGAGTATATTCACTGGATGTCCCTGTCAATACAATGGTGTACATTCTGCCGTTAATTTCGCTATAGCGGGATTCCCGAAGTCTGTTTGAGTTTGATGTGTAATAGTATTCATATAAATCAGACTGTCCGCTTCCATCATTCCTCAATTTTGCTACTTTTGAAACGAAGAATCCGTCCGGAGGACCTCCAAATAAACCATCTGTCCCCGTTAGGTATCTATATTCTCCGTTCCAACTGGAGATATTTCTGGTGGCAAGGGCGATTCCGGTAATTTTATCACCTACATATTCATAGGTAGTCGGGTTAGGATCTGAATTCTTGAAATCATCGCGGTACGAGTACCACCCCTGGATATTCGTGATATATTCCAACGGATACTGCTCAATGGTTACGGTACGTTCGTTGCCGTCCTCATTTGTTACCCGGACTTCGATATAACGTATCGTATTGTTCCTGGGGAGGTCGCTGTGTACATCCAGCTTGCCGTTGAGCCCCTTGTCGGGAGTAATGAGGATGTTGCCATGGCTGCGCCATCTGTATCCGGTACTCACTCCCCATTCGTTATCGTTTGGATTATCGGGGTATCTTTTCTCCAAGTTCTGTTCCCTTCCGAACTTGTCTATATAGTAAACCCGGGTAATCTGTGCCGTCACTTCCGACGAGGAGGTGAAGATCAGGCTGGTGCGGTCGTCCTCCTTGTTGTGCATTTCCAGGTCGTACCGGTTGAGCACAAGGAAAGTCGGGCGGTCCCCGCCTCCGACATTTACCGTCTCGTCTATCCAATTCTCCACGGTATATTTCAAATCCGTCAACTGCACCGGTGTGGAGGGATTTTCCGCTCCGGGGGCATTGACCGTTGCCGTTACCCTGTAGCAGGTGTTGCGGTTCAGGGCCTTGCCGTTACAGACAGGAATCTGGTAGTAGTTATCGGGACGCAGTTGCGGGTCGGTATCCTTCTGGTAAGTCAGGGGAATGTTCATCACCAGGCGCACTTCCTGCTCCATGGAACTTCCATTGTCCCAAGCATGGGCATACATGTAAGCCGTTACGGTAATTTTGTTCGCCGTCCACTCAAGATAGCCGCCGGAGGTCTGGGCGGTATTCCTCAGCTTTGCCGCACCGTCCGCACCCGCCACTACCGATGTGGTATAGGGCATATTGCGCAGGTAGTAACCTATGCCTTTGGAATCAAAAGTCACGTCTTGGCCTTTGTTGATGGTCACCACGACTTTTGCCGCTGCCCTGCGCAGCGTGACCGCCAGCCGCGTGTCATTCCCTTGCGAGCCGTCGTAGAGGACGACCGGAGCAGCAACCGCCGGTTCATCGTTCCCTTCGGGATAGGCTATGCCGTCCATGAGGAATGTTCCCGGGACACCTTCAATGTCTTTCCCTGTCAGGTGAATGTTCTCGTCCTCCTGCGTCATCGCCTTCAAGGCGTTCAGGTTCGCGAGGTTTTCAAAATCCTTTTCCGGGTGGGTGCTGTTGGCGATCAGATACACCCAATACCTCTCATTTTCCGTAAAAGACGACCGTTTTACGGGCAGTGTAATCCGTCCCGTTTCATTGGCTGACGCGTTCACCCGGTCGCTCCACACCTTCGTTTTCTCGTCGGTATCGTTGAAAATCAGCACGTCGATATGGCTCACTGCGACCTCCGCCCCTTCGGCCGGTACGGTAGCACGACTCACCGGCAACGCTCCCGACGAGATGTCGAGGATAATGCTGTTGCCGTTACCTCCTGTCTGCCCGCCGGGGAGATCGTCATCTTTGCTGCAAGCGGCAAGAAGCCATGCCGCCGCACAACAAATCATCATATTGTATATAATCCGTCTCATCGCTTGTTAGTTTGTAGGTATGTCAACCTGTTTGATTACAATCTTCTCGGTGCTCTCGCTTCCTGTCCAGTTCGTGGCTCCGCTCTGCATGTTGATCAGCAGGAGCGAGCTTCCCGAAGGATCCCACTTCGGGGTATAGGCGATGCCCAACGAGAACTGCTTGTCCACGTTCTCGCCTTTCAGTGCCCTTACCCGGATTTCGTACGCTGTATCGGAAGCCACATAAGGCGGTGTCACGAGTGTGTTGACACCATCCACGTTTTGATATACCGTCAGTTCATAGTCTGCGGCTGTGGCATCAAACAGCGTGGGCTGCCATTCCTGTCTCACAGGACCTGTGATGGTGAACCTAAAAGAGTAGGTTCCCGCTGTCGATGATGCGCCGCCATTGTAGTAAACCGTCGGCTGCGCGTAGGGGGCGGTCCCTCCACCGAAAGGTTGCAGCAGTTCATAGGAAGGGTAATCGAACTCCAACTGATAATCTCCACCGTCCTCCCAGTCGGCCACATCGTATGCGACAGTTATCTTGCCGCTGTTGTGCATCAGGCAGCATACCGCATAATACTTGTTCCTTTCAATGCGTGGCATATAGACCAGACCTTCGCGCGGCTCGCTGTCGAACGTGTAGCCGATTTTGAGGATGTTTCCATGCTCATCACCCGGTGTGTTCCACGAATCGCTGCCCCAAGGGTTCTCGAAAGGATAAAAAGGAGCCCCCAGTACAGGCGTGTAGTTTTCGGGGTTCTGCCTCTCTTCGGGCGTGATATTCGTGGCCAGCGTCTTCGTTACCGGTGCTGAAGAGGGGACGAGTGAAAACTCGCCGGTACCAGTGGCGCCTGCCAGTTTCAGCGTTTCGTCGGTCTGTGGCATCAGGTAATTATACGCACGCGTTCCGGCTTCCAGCAAGGTCAGGTCCGTTACACACAGCTCTCCTGCCTCACCTGCTTCTTTGGCCGCGAACACGCCCAACTTGCCTATGGGACGCTTCAGTTGGAACGTCAAGACATCTTCCAGCGGTGTATGCCCCGAATGGCCGGGGTCGATCGGCTGACGGTTAGAAAGTTTCGAGAAGTCGATTGTTTTGGATTCCTTGCCGAACATTGGAAGTCCGTAGGCTTGGACATCTCGTGTCAGCGTGGTAAACGTGAAATCATTTAGTTCCGCTTCCGTAGTATTTTCCGTAAAGGTTTTCTCGGCACCTGGGGTACTCATGGCCTTCTCGTTCGCGATGATGTAGAAGTCTACCGTTTCGGTAGTCAGGGAAGTCATCGTCAGATCCATCCAGAATGTAGCCGGAGTCTCCATGTCTCCGCTCCGGAACTCGTGGCCCGCCAGTTGTCCTTTTACAAAGGCATAGACACGAAGCGAGTGAATGGCCGATTCTTCGCCGGTCGGTGTGCCGTCGGTTTCGCCGACAGCGCATGTCCCTACGTTGAGCCGCACTGCCACATCGTGCCGTTCCCCGAGCGATGCGGCATCTTCCTTGACGCACCCGCACGGCAACAGGCCACAGCACACTGCTGTAACTGCCCAGTATAATATTTTTCTTGTATTCAGCATATTCTTTTCGGTTCGGTCTAAAACTCAGGTTTCACTTGTTCGATGTACCATTCGGGTACGCTTACCGTGATTTCTCCCGACTTGAACTCGATGCGTATCGGGATGAGCACTTCATGTTTGGAACAGTCTATAATAGGATTGTCGGCAAGGAACCTGGCGAGGTTGACTTCGGCCAGCGGTTCCCCGTTCGGGGCGGCGCTCAGGCGGATGTTCACGTTCTCGTGGTTCTTGTGACGCATTATGTTGGTACGGGCCGTGAGCAACGCTTTTCCGGCTTCGTATTCGGTTTCAAGCAAATAGTCGGTTGCCTCCCCACAGGCCCGATTCTCAAAATCGGTACAGGGCGAGACTCCGCATATCTCAAGCACAGGCAGCGAGCCTGCGCGGGTTCCCGGGGCGGGAACTCCGGCCACTTCCACCGACAGATCGTAGTGAGAGCTGGCGAACTCTATGGTTTTGGTCTGGTTTGCCTCTTCATCACCGCTGTAAGGCAGTACGGTATAAGAGGTCGTAGCATAGTAAAGTGAATCGTTGCCGGCAACCTGTTTCTCGTCGAAATAATCCCCGGCGGCAAAGAGCATCCGGCCGAAATCGCCCGTGGCGATGCCATCGACCTTCGTGTGGTGGGTGTTCCCCAGGCAGACAATCCGGTAGTCTCCGGCAGCGAGCGGGGGAAGCGTAGCCGTGCGGTCCTTGACCTGTTCCTCTGGTAAGATACTCGAATTGACGCATCGATTTTCTGCATCGAATACGAACATCTCCACCCGGCAGATCTTGTCGGGGAATATTTCCGTGGTGCCGTCGCCCTTGTAGCTGAGCAACAGCGTGTTCGTGCTCAGACAGTCGTCCAGATCCTCACGGATGCAGGATGTGGCGGCTCCGGCGAGCAACGTCAGGCAGAAAACAATATTCGTCAATTTCATATATATGTGATTGAAGTGTTAAAGGATAGACAGGGCGGAACTTTCGCCCTGCCTATCGGGTTATCAATTAAAATTCAGGTGTGACAGGAACTACATCCCAGCTCATGACGTCAACAGTTACCTCCACACATTTTTGAGGATTATCCAAATCCTCATCGCTAAATGCAAAGTTCATGACGTAAATCTTGGCGAAATCTGCTGTAACAGCAGGAGTGAATGTACTGGTAGCCAAGTAAAGAGGAACCTTAGTTCCTTCATTTGTTGTACCAATCAATTTTACAAGAACTTGAGGATGGTTAGTATTTCCAATATTATTATCTTTAGGAAAGAAGTGGTATGCAGGACGGACATTGCCTTTCTCGTAGGAATGCTTATACTGTGTATTTTCATCCAATGTAACCAAAGGCAAGGTGGTTGCAGGACTCTCTGTTGAGGTAAATTCATCGTTATACCACGCATCAGCAGCTGTCTCGAAAAGGCCGAATATAGAACCGGGGTTAATATCGGAGTTCTGTATGTCACTGGCTGTTCCTCCCTGACGGTCTGCTTTCCCGAAATAGTTGTTCAACATGACCTGCTGAACTTCAATACTCTTGTACTTACGCTGACCTTGAGTAGGAGCTGTATACTCAAATTTACCGATTTCAATTCTGGATACACGCGGTTCAAGCACTACCTTCGCTTTGTAAAGCGGGTGTCCTGCCTCGTCTTGACCGGACACAGAAGTCAACTCGACTTCTTTATAAAGGTCTAGATCAGTCGGATTTTGCTGTTCGGCGATTATCAGGTCTTTTTTCAAATCTACATAAGTAGATGCATTTATTTGACTACCGTTGTTACCTACAACGATTACCTTGTTCACCTCAGCAGGTAAAAAATGGAATACCTTATCTGCGCGGTCGTCAAAATTACTTTTATTGCTGAAGTAGTGGGTTGCCTCAGTTCCTTCGATTGTTTTTCCTTTATACAGGGTAGTTCCGTCTGTAAAGAATACCTGTAAATCTGTCAAAGAAACCTTTGAGTTGTCTTCTACCTCTTGACCGGCGCCTCTGGTTACTGGAATCACATTAGACAGGTCAATGCTTACACTCTTTGGGGTGTTGTCCAACTGTCCCATTTCATCGTCTTTGTTGTCACATGCAACAAACGTCATTGAAGCAGCTAAAGCTGTCAATAAAAAACTCTTGACTTTCATCTTTTTGTTATTTAAAAATTAGTAAAAAGGTTTTTATAACTTCTCGCTTATGGATTTTGTCTACAACTGGTCGATGACCTGCCGCACCTCTTCGAGGTTATGCCGGGCAGTCGCGGAGCCTGCCTCCGAAGCACGGCGGAACACATCCTCCGCCTTGTCGTATTGTCCGGCCCCGGCGTATGCCACACCGAGGGTGGAGAGCAGTTCTGCCGACCGCGCGGTGACTTCCGATTTCTCGAGCAGCTCCACCGCCTTGGCATACTCCTCACGGGAGATGGCGTTCACGGCATTCTCATTGAGTGCGGAGGGCGAAGCGGGGAAATAGCGTAAGGCGGTGGCCATCACCTTGTCGTACCCGGGCGTGCCTTTCCCGTAGGAATCGGCCACCTTGTACATTTCCGACAGGCTCAGGAGGTCGGGACGCTCATCGACCATGCGGCGAGCCTCTTCGAGGTTAAAGTTGCGCACGTTGTACTCGATGCGGTACTCGTTGCGGCGCAACGCGGGGTATATCTCGGTGAGCAGCCTGTGGTAAATGGTCGGCGGCACGAGTTTCTGGAGTTGCAGCTCGCAGAAATCCCGTTCGTCGGGGTAACGTTCGATGATTTCATATACCTCGTCGCGTTTCAGCAGGTTCGGGAAGTCGCCGAGCACACGGACGAAACCTTCCCAGTCCTCACCCTTCCAGTCCACGTGGAGCATCTCGGGAGCGATAGCGTCGTAACGGCGGATATAGTCGGCCAGCGCCTTGGCGCGGTTCTCGGACAAGGCCATATTGTGCGCCATGCTGCCTTCGGGAGAAGCGTAACCGGTGATGTAGATACCGATAATCCTGACGTCGGTATTTTTCTTTACCAGCTCGATGGAGTTGGAAACGGTGTCCAGTTCGGCACGGTTGTTCTTGAATCCGGGCAATATATTATAACTGTCCTGCCGGAACTGCAGCCGGGCGGTGCGGGTTTCGGCACGCACTTTCACGGGTTCAGGTTCAGGGGCTATGCTGTCGAGCTTGTAATCGGGGACATAGGCAGGAAGTATGCCCGCCCACAAGGACTGCTCCGCCTTGCCCTTGTCGCAGTTCACGCAGCCGTGTACCTCTTCGCGGATTTTGATCCGCCCGTCGAGCATCCAACGCTCGTAGGGCACGGTGGCCGCATAATCGTAATGCTGCCCCTTGCTGCTGTGGCGTATGATTACCTGTGCGGAATCATTGTGGAAAGGGGGAAGCTCCACGCTTTCGAGCCGCTGCGCCCGCAAGTAAACCTTGTGGCGGGTCTTGCCATCGATGACTATCGGGGGAAAGGTCACCTCGCGGCTACTGTCCGCCGACATGAGTACGGGTGTCAGTGCTACGGTGTGCTGCGTACGGATTTTCGCCTTGCTCAAATCGACGGACATCGTCAGCTCTACCGTGCGGCCCTGCTTGACGACCCCTCCCTGACGAATCCCGATCAGAGGCAAGTAACTGGTTTCGTTCTCGGCATGCAACATCATGGGACAACATGCCAATATCAGCAATAATAGGATGTATATGCGTCTCATAGTCATTTTCTTGTTATTTGATTATATATATCAGGGAGATGCCCGCCTTGGTCGGGCCGAAATAATGCTTGTCCTTGTTGCCCTTGAACTTGCCGCAAGTGGCACACTCGTACTTATCGTATTGCGTGTAGATGTAACCCAGACCGATCGTGGCTTCGAGGTTCCAGCGTTTGCCTAAAATCCATGAGTAGCCATACGACAATCCGAGACCCGTAGCCCAGCCCTGATAACGGTGATCCTTCGTGGACTTGCTTTGGAACGGGATTCTCACGCCACTGATGTTGTAGAACGCGTAACCGCTGTGCAGGCCGAAGAAATGGCCGTTATAGCGTTCGCAGAGCCAGTAACGGAACTCCGGCATTACCATCCAGTGTTTGATTTTCTTGTTCTTGTCCTTATTCAGCGTCCACGGGTTGTAGGCACCCGTGAGGTCGAGGGTCGTGCGTTTGCCCAGCCCAAATTCCAGACTCAAGTTGGGCGTGGTACTTGACCAATACAATAGATTGGTCTTTACTGCGATATCCTGCGCTTTGACAGTGCCCGTGCACCAACAAACCGCAAGAAAAACACCGAAGATCAATTTTTTCATATTTTCCTTATTCTTGTTATCTCATTCGGGCCGGAAAACCGGCACGTCAACTCCCAAACCAATACTTCTCTCCGAAAGAGAAGTGGTAGCGTATAACATTGATGATAAGTGGCTGAAAAACAGATTATGTTCGGTTCGAGCGACTGGGAATGCTTAACATTCATTGAAGTAGAACCGGTTTAGAACTCGGATTGAGACTTAAAAAACAAGCTGTTTATGCCGTTATAATCAATAAAATACGTATATTTGCACCGTCAAATACTTCTCTTTCGGAGAGAAACGGGCAAATACTCAACAGTTTATCGCCTTGGCGGGATTTTCCCGCACTATTTCAACGACTTGTTTTTTAAACTCCAATGGTTGCTCTCTGAAGTTTGGCAAAACATTTTTTCGGTTGCATGATTCCTGTCAAATCATTCCGTCTCCTGTCTGTCTCTTTTTAAGAAAAATACCGTTCAGGAAAAGACCTGGTTTTCTACTGTTTATTTTTTGAACGGTAATTTTTACTAAACAAATCGCAAATGCCCGCTTAACGGCTCATCTGTTTTTTCATTCTGACGGACAATAAATTTCGTTAATCGTGAAGCGCTTATTTGATTTTTGCGTATCTTTGCACTTGCAAAATACTTCTCTTAAAAAGAGATGTTTTAAATTGCACAACTTTTCAGTTTCTATAGCCATTTTCCGAATGGCTTTTTTGCTGTCCGTACGGTGTGCGGGTATTATGCAAATCTTTCTCCCGATTACAGTGATTTTAGAATAAGGCTGTTGGCCTTGTCCACGACCGATGTGTCTAATGAGGCAAGGTAGATACGCGTGGTATTCTCCGAATCGTGTCCCATCGCTTCGCTGATGGTGGAAATCGGAATGTTCTTGCTCTTTGCGATGGAAGCCCAGGCGTGGCGCGCGACATAGCTTGTCAGCGGTATGGCAAGCCCTAACTGCCGGCCTATTTTTTTCAGTTTGTCATTGACAAGATGGGCGGCGTTCTTGTATTGCTTTCGGGCATCCGTATCCATATCCCGGATGATCGGCAGCAGATAAGGAGTCGCGGACGTATCGTACTTGCCGACAATCTCCTGCATGGGTTTCTCCCACTTGATAAAAAGCTGCTGTCCCGTCTTCTGGCGGCGATAGACCAGAACTCCGTTCTGCAAATCCTTCTTTTTCAGGTAAGCCATATCCACAAATGCCATTCCCCGGGTGTAGAATGAAAACATGAACAGATCTCTCGCATAATCCAGCACAGGACTGAGCGTCAGGTCCAGATCCCGTATCCGGCGGATTACTTTCAGCGGGACGGCACGTTTCACTGTTTTGTCCACGCCCGTATAGACATGTTTGAAGGGATAGCGCTGCACGGTCAGTTCCCTTTCCACCGCACGGTTATAGATGGCGCGCAGGTTGCGCATGTAAAAAGAGGAGGAGTTCGGGCAGACATTGATGCCTTTCAGAAAGGTCTCGTATTCCACCATCAGGTTGGAGTCCACTTCCTCGAACAGCAGGTCCCGTTCGCCCCGGAAACGCAAAAAACTGTTCAAGGCGGTCGTATATGTTTCGGCCGTGCGCCTTTTGCCTATCTTTTTCAGTTCCTGTATGAGTTGTCGTGCAAAGGAAAGGAAACCGCCACAGTCGGCCGGAGAGGAGAACACTTCCACCACCTTGTCGGCGGTATATCCCGTGTCGGAACGTTCGAGCCGTGCGATGACGCTCCGGAGCCGGGACAGGTCGTCTGCTATGGCGGTCTTCATGGAGAGCAGGTAATTCCTGCGTCCCTCTTCTGTGCCGGAAGCCACCACGACCTCGGAAATGCCGGCATCCCATTCCGAAGGAAAAAGCCTGTAGCCGGTATGCAATTGTCTTACCAGACGGTTGTGAATCACTTGATAGTAGAGCGAGCCTTCCTTCATCTCGACGGAAGAGGCCCGGAATTTAACTTTTACTGTTGCCATATTACTTAATTTTCAATGATTGATATTCTGTCATTAAAGAATATGGCAAACAGTCTGGCAAGGATGTAGTCCGGAAAAATATTACTATAATAATGTTTCTCAATCGTAAAATGAGAGAAAATCCACCTTGCTTAACATTTCTTTACTTCGATATGGCGGAGACATGAAAGAATGTCATTATTGCACGGAACGGAAGAGGTGCGCGCACTGCATGCCTCTACCTGTTATGGAATGGAAAGATATAGAAATGGTGCGCTTGATGAAACGGAAAGCCGGTCCCGCCAATCTTCATTTAATATCCGGACATGGCCGGATAAGTCATCGGTAATGCAGAATTGTTGCAATGTTTCCTGTTCGGCGCAGGCTGCCGGAAACAACCGTATAGCTGTACAGATGGCAGGATTTACCGGCACAATGGGTCTGGCGGATGTCAAATCTGTGGATTGGATGGTTTTCCAAACTACTGTTCTGGACCAGGCCCACTCGTGCCCGTTATAAATGGCCATATCAGGCAACGGGCTAAAATATTCCGGACCGGGATGTATCTGAAACCATCATTTGAGATACATCCCGGTCCGGAGTAAATGTCGCTTCAATCAACACACCCTATCCAACGCTTGCAGTCCACCATCATTTTTTGTCTATCTTTATATATTCCGAATACCTGATTTCCACATACGGGTTGTTGCTGGATATGGTCTGACGGATAGCTTTGACCCTCTTCCAGAACCACCATCCCTTGTATTCCACCCATACAGCCTGGTTAAGCGTCACGGGTATCTTTATGTCACCTTTGAGACGGTTCTCTTCAATCAGTCCGCTAAAATGTATATGCGGCGTGACCATCTCCACTTTCTGCCGCAGTAGCGGGACGGTATCACGGACAATGAGCGTGTCGCGGACGGCGGCGTCTATCGGTGCTTTCACCTCGACCTCATGCCGGGCCGCCGCTTCGAGATTCCTGATTTTCACGCCGAGCCGCCTGATGGTTTCGGCATCCTCGGCACGGAACTCCTCATACTCGTCTATGGTCAGCCGCAGTGCCTTGGCATCGAGGGCCATCGTCGCTGAATCGGTCCGCATCCGCTTCACATCGGAAAGCAGGGCTGTGCTGTTCATGCGGAAACGGTCGCGTTCTTCCGTGAGGCGTATTGTCCACCGGTGCTGCAACCAGAGGATGCCGCCGAGCAGCAGCACGGTTATCAGAAGTGTTTTGTCCAGCCTATTCATATGTCACGGATTTTTCGGGAATGAACCAGACAAACTCATCCATGTAGGCCTCTTCCAACAGAACCAGCCCGCCCTTGTTTTTCCTGTCTTCACCGGACAGGTCCTCCACGACCAGCCCTCTCCGGCCGGCCAGTCCGCCAAGCTTCATGCGGGAAAGTTCCGGAGAAGCGATGATTTTCACATAAGTATTCTTTGTCATAACCGGCAGTTTAAAAATCGGGTTATTTATGCAGGTTCTGGCATTTCAGCAGCTCCCGGATGTCGGCCCGGATCTCGTGCAGGTCATTCTGCACCGTGTTGAGCTGCATCATGGTCGCCTCGAACACGGACTTGTCCAGCTTCATGGCGTTGATGCGGTCATACTGGTTCTTGATTTCCACTTCCAAACCGATACATTTGGTCTCCAGTTCTGCAATCTGGGCCGTGTTGTTCACATGCTGTATGTACAGTGTCAGCGAGAACGAAAGTACCACGACGATAATCTTGAAGTACTTCACTACAAATTCCTTGAATTGTTCCATATCATTATTCCATTAAAAGTGAGAATGCCTCCCTGATGGCCCTTATCAGAACCTCAGCCGCCGCGCTGTCCCGGAATCCGTAGATGACCAGCGCGACCATTATCACCAGATATATCCACCAGGCAATTTCTTCCCTGGTGACTTTATGTTTCCTTTTCACCATCTGTCATAGGGTTTTGGGGTACGATCACATTGAAGATGACATTGCCGTCACTGCCCTCGATGCGCAGGCGGTTCTCCTCCTTGTGCCTGATGGGGAAGATATCCATCAGCGCCTTGG
>OGQC01000070.1_pt1 | contig 54259 bp, 52 predicted proteins | sample 1553081 | NCBI WGS metagenome assembly OGQC01 (sample SAMEA2580267, study PRJEB22360) | human gut metagenome | biome: human gut; feature: human-associated habitat; material: faeces | place: Denmark | collected 2008/2010
AATTCTTTTCTCCAGCGCCAGAATACAAACCGGCCCCCCACTGTCTCTGAACCCTAGACGGTTGGCTGGAACCTGCAGACAGTATTCAAAAAAAGCAATGGCCCAGCTGAACGCAATCACCCCAATCAGCGGCAGTGAAGCAAACCAGCTGAACTCTTCACGCATCTTCAAGTGGCCGTACCAGGCAAACGTCATGAAGATGTTCGAGAAAATCAGTAAAACAATCGAATAAATACCTTGTGATAGCATATCTTTTTCCTTATTTAAAAATCGGCTGCAAAGATACGCTTTTTAAATGAAAAAGACATGCTATCCTCGTGTCTTTACTCATTCAGTACGAAGGAATTTCCACACCAACGCACTGAAAGCCGCTCCCACAAAAGGTGCCACGATAAAGAGCCAGAGCTGTTCGATAGCCTGTCCGCCTTCCATCAAGGCTGGTCCGATGCTTCGTGCCGGATTCACGGATGTCCCTGTAATCGGGATACACACGATGTGAATCAGTATCAGTGTAAGTCCGATGGCCAGTCCGGCCAGGTTACCAGCCCCCTTCTTTTCGTCCGTGGCAGCCAGCGCCACCAGCACAAAGATAAAGGTAAACACGGCTTCGGCCAGGAACGCCTGTCCCATAGCATCAGACGCAAAGCTGTTGGAGCCTGTAGCCGTCGGTCCTCCGTGTGCACCGGTCGATACCAGCAGCGTGAGAATCAGTGAACCGATAATGGCGCCCACAACCTGAAACAGCATGTACATCAACGCCCGTTTCGTTTTCATGCCTCCCGACAGCCATACACCCAGTGTAATGGCCGGATTGATGTGGCAGCCGGAAATGTTTCCTATGGTATATGCCATGGCGATGACAGAAAGACCGAATGCCATGGCCACTCCGATGGTTCCTACACCGGCACCCACTGTGTCGGCTACTCCTCCTGCAAATACGGCGCTACCGCAGCCCAGCAGTACAAGAACCATAGTTCCGATTAGTTCAGCTACATACTTTTTCATAGGCATTACATTTAAAATTCACGATGCCCTAATTTAGTATTTTCACCGGAGAAAAGCAAGATTGCTAATGATTTATTAACTTAAAAATCAGATAGAAAGAGATCTGCCGAAAAACACAAGTACGTTTTAGGGAAAACGCAAGGACGTTTGAACCAAAACGCACTTGCGTTTGAAGTAAAACGCCTTTACGTTTTGAATAAAACGCACTTGCGTTTTTTTATATTCTGAAACTAATTAATTATCAATATATTATAAATGCAAATAATTATAGACAAGTGTATTGTTATAAATTCTTCTGAAAAGCAGTTTATACAACAGAAATGATTTTACCTCCTCATTTTTTCTTCTTCTGGATTGGATTTTCTATCTTTGATGCAGATTGAACATTTTTGTTCAGTGGATTGAACATTTTATGGAATTAGATTGAACATTTGGGAAAATATGGAATATAAAAGAGCGCAATTTCAGGAGATTCTTAGCCGCATAAATGAGCCAAGAAGTAAAATACAGGTTATTGTTGGCCCTCGACAAGTAGGAAAATCTACTCTCATCGGTCAGGTACTGGAAGAATGCACTCTTCCGTTCGACAGTTATTCCGCAGATGATGTGACAGGTGTGTCTGCCGACTGGCTTACCCAGGTATGGGAATCACAAAGAATGAAAATGGCCGTTCGTGGAGAAACCAAAAGGCTGATGGTCATAGATGAAATCCAAAAGATAAGAAACTGGAGTGAAACGGTAAAAGCCGAATGGGACCGCGACACCCGAGAAAAAAGACAACTGATAGTAGTACTGTTGGGCTCTTCCAGAATGTGGATTGAAAAAGGTCTGACCGAATCGCTTGCCGGACGGTTTGAACTTATCCGTCTCTCCCACTGGACTTATACTGAAATGAAAGACTGTTTTGGATGGTCTTTGCCACAATATGTCTATTTTGGCGGTTATCCGGGTGCCGCACAATACATTCAGAATGAAACACGTTGGAGAAACTATGTGAAAGATGCATTGATTGAATCTTCTATCTCAAAAGATGTGTTGATGGATACCCGTATTATGAAACCCCAGCTCTTGCGGCAGCTGTTTGAGATATGCAGCAGTTATAGTGGAGAATTACTTTCACTTACCAAGGTAGCTGCCCAACTGCAAGATGCAGGCAATGTGACCACGCTTGCCGGTTACCTGCATCTTTTGGATGAATGTGGTTTGCTTTGTGGACTACAGAAATACGCAGAAGATGAAGCACGGAAATATAATTCCGTTCCCAAGTTTCAGGTTCATAACAGTGCGCTTCGGAATGTATATGCCGACGAAGATTTTTCGGAAGTGATAGAAGATGCCAAGTTATGGGGACGCTATGTAGAATCCGCCGTTGGTGCGCACCTTGTCAGCCAGGCACAAATTTATGACTACAAAGTGTATTACTGGAGAGACAAGAAAGATGAAGTAGACTTCGTACTGGTTCGGAGAAACAAAAAGGTAGCCATTGAAGTGAAGAGTGGAAGAAGAACTACCAATCAAGGGCTGGCCGTTTTCTCGCAGTTATACCATCCGCACAAGGCTTTGGTGGTAGGTTCCGGAGGATTGTCTTTTGAGGATTTCTTGTCGATGGACCTTAATTTGTTGTTTAAGTAATTGATAAATTTTTACCTTTGAAAAAGAAATAAAAATAGTTATGAGCGGAGAAGATTTACAAAGACAGACCTCTATTAATATACAGGAAAAAGCAAATCTCATTTGGGCTATTGCTGATAAGTTAGTAGGATTATACAAACCTCACGAATACGGAAAGGTAATCCTACCCATGTGTGTAATCAAGCGTTTTGAAGATACCCTTGCACCAACAAAGGACGCTGTTATCAAGATGAACGAAGACCTTGATGCGAAGGGTATAGCCGTAAAGAAAGGTTTTCTTGAGGCGGCAGCCAAACAGAAATTTTATAACACTAGCAAGTTTACTTTCGACATTTTGCTTGCTGATGCCGATAATATCAAAGACAACTTCGAGAATTACCTCAACCATTTCTCTGAGAATGTAATTGACATCATCAACCGCATGGACTTTTACAACGAGATTAAGAAGATGGACGATAACAACCGCCTCTATCTCGTTATCAAGGAGTTCTGTTCTGCCAAGGCTTATCTGGGAGCGGATGTAGTTTCGGCTGTGGATATGGGCTACATTTTTGAAGAATTAGTCAGAAAGTTTTCCGAATCGTACAACGATCAGGCAGGAGCACACTTTACCGCACGTGACATTATCTACCTCATGAGTGAGTTGCTTGTGGGTGACCATGAACAGAAAATGGAAGCTGAAGGCATCGTGGCATCCATATACGATATGGCAATGGGAACAAGCCAGATGCTTGCCTGTCTTGACGAGAGATTCCGCAAAATAGACCCTGAAGCCGAAATTACTTGTTACGGGCAGGAACTCAATCCACAGACGTATGGTATTGCCAAAGCCGATATGCTTATCAAGGGCGGTAATGCCGATAATATGCGACTTGGCGATACACTTGGCGACGACCAGTTCAAAGGCTATCAGTTTGACTATATCATCTCAAACCCTCCTTTCGGTATCGACTGGGAAGCATCCGAGAAACGTGTGAAAACCGAAAACGAGATGGGCGAAGCGGGACGTTTTGCTCCGGGACTGCCGGCAAAAGGCGACGGACAGATGCTGTTCATGCTCAACGGTGTGGCGAAACTGAAAGAAGACGGCCGTATGGCTATTATTCAGAACGGTTCTCCCCTGTTTAAAGGGGATGCTGGCAGCGGTGAAAGTGAAATTCGTGGCTATCTGCTGGAACATGACTGGCTGGAAGCGATTATCCAGTTGCCTAACGACCTGTTTTATAATACGGGTATTGCTACCTATATTTGGGTAGTGAGCAAAAATAAGTCGGAAGAACGTGCGGGCAAGGTGCAGCTGATCGATGCCAGCAAATGCTTTGAGAAACTGCGCAAGCCGCTTGGTAATAAGCGTGTAGAGATTACCACTCTTTGCCGCGAACTGATTATGCAGGCTTATCACGATTTTACCAACTGGGAATATACCTCCGATCATAATCCTGAGCTGAAAGTGGAAAGTAAGGTAAAAGATGTGGAGGACTTTAAGTTTACAAAACTCACCATCAACCGCCCCTTGCGGCTGGAGTACAAAGATATTCATTTTGACGAGACTACTGCGGCCAATTATAAGGAAGCGGACAAAGCCTTGCTGAAAGAGGTGGCTGCATACTGGGAAGCAAATATGCCAGGGCACGTAGGTTTTCCTGATATAACTTTCTTCCTTGAGCTGAAGAAGGCCAAGATAAAAGTGCCGCAGGGAAAGGTTGCTTTGTTGAGAAACTATTTCGGCAAACGTAACCCTGATATGATGGAAGCATACATAAAGCCTGTTGACCAGGAAAGTGGGTTTGCCCCCGACCCTGAACTGAAGGACAGCGAGATTATTCCTTGGAAAGAGGATATTACGGAATACCTCGACAAAAACGTACGTCCGTATGCTCCCGACTTTTGGTACAACGAATCAGAAAGTAAGATAGGTTATGAAATTCCGCTGACACGCGAGTTTTATAAATATACTCCTCTTACAGTGAGTTCAGTAATATTCGATGAACTAAAAAAATTGGAGGAAAGAGAATCGGAACTGATGTCTAAGATTTTGGGGTGAATAGATGTAACTCCATAAAAAGAAAATCAACCATGAATGGGCAGCCTAACAACGGAAGTATAATTCTTTACCAGACAGAGGATGGCAAATCAAGGATAGAAGTGACTCTATGCAATGATACGGTTTGGCTTACAGCCGACCAGATGGCAGAACTGTTTCAGAGAAACAAATCTACCATTTCTCGACATATAAAGAATGTATTCGAGGACGGAGAATTGAATCCGGATTCAGTTGTTGCATTTTTTGCAACAACTGCCGCTGACAATAAAAAATATCAGGTGGCATACTATAACCTCGACATGATAATCAGTGTAGGTTATCGTGTCAAGTCGCACCGTGGCGTACAGTTCAGAATATGGGCTACACAAGTTCTGCGTGAATATCTTGTAAAAGGATTTGCCATGAACGATGATTTGCTGAAAAGAGCTGGCGGAGGAAACTATTTCGACGAGCTGCTAAGCCGTATCCGTGACATCCGTTCCTCGGAAAAGGTATTCTACCGCAAGATACTCGAAATTTATGCTCTGAGTATAGATTATGACCCGCGTACAGAGACTACCATGCAGTTCTTCAAGACTGTACAAAACAAGATGCATTTCTCTGTACATGGTCATACCGCTGCCGAAATTATATACGAACGTGCTAACGCGGAAAAAGATTTCATGGGACTGACTTCATGGACGGGAGCATTGCCCAAACGTACTGATGTGGAAATAGCGAAGAACTATCTTTCTTCCGATGAGCTGGATACGCTCAACCGAATCGTCAGTTTGTATTTGGATTTTGCCGAACTTCAGGCTAAATCGCATAAGCCCATGTACATGAAAGACTGGATTCAAAAGCTGGACGATTTTTTAAAGCTTTCCGGAAAAGAGCTGTTAAGCCATGCCGGAAAAATTTCTGCTGAATTGGCAAAACAGAAAGCAGATACGGAATACGACAAGTTCAAGGAAAGAACAACTTATAGTCTTTCGCCCGTAGAGATTCATTTTTTAGAGAATTTTGAAAAGGAGCAGAAGAAGCTGAAAGACAGATAAATTATGAACTGGTTAGTCAGACTAACCAGTTGAAGATTACTCATAGTATAACGAGATTGATGGTTATGGAAAATAGATACAATAAATATAAAGATAGTGGGATTGCTTGGATTGGGGAGATTCCGGAGCATTGGGATAAAAATAAGATTATAAGATTATTTAGTATAATTGGTAGTGGAACAACACCAAAATCCAGTAAGGAGGACAACTATATAGGTTCTGTAAATTGGATTCAATCAGGTGACATTAATGGTGGTTATATAGAAAACTGTAAAAATACCATTTCTGATACAGCTCTTAAAGAATACCCAACATTAAAGATTTACAAAGCACCATTTATTATTGTAGCAATGTATGGTGCATCGGTTGGTAATATTTCTATTTCCAATATTGACGGTTGTGTAAATCAAGCATGTTGTGTAATGAATGAAACAAAACAGAATTTTAAGTATTTATTTTACGCGATGAATTCTGTAAAGAGATATCTGATATATAAAGCTGAAGGAGGAGGTCAACCAAACATTAGTCAGGATAAAATAAAAAATACATGGATGCCAATTCCACCTTTTGAAGAGCAACAATCCATCGCCACCTACCTTGACCAAAAATGTGGTGAAATAGACGAGCTGATAACTTTGCAAGAGGAAATAATAACCAAACTGCAAAGCTACAAGCAATCTGTCATTACCGAAGCGGTAACCAAAGGTTTGGATAAAAATGTTCCTCTAAAAGATAGTGGTATTGAATGGATTGGAAAGATTCCGGAGCATTGGAATACATATCAGCTAAAAAGATGTTCTAAATTTATAAATGGATATGCATTTAATAGTAATCATTTTAATAAAGATAAAGGAATCCCTGTTATTAGAATTGGAGATATTTTAAATGAACAAATCTCATTTGAGAATATTGTATATGTTCAAGAAAATAATGAGCTTGAAAAATTTATAGTTCACAAAAATGATATATTAATTGCCATGAGTGGAGCTACGGTTGGTAAAATAGGTGTATATAATTCCGACGATAAAGTTTACATTAATCAACGAGTTGGCATAATCAGAACTACACAATATAATTATATAAAAAGAATGTTCTCAACAAATGGATTTATTGATTATATTAACTTATCTTCTGCCGGTTCTGCTCAACCGAACATTTCTTCCGACGGAATACTCAATTTTCATATTCCTGTACCACCGCTAAATGAGCAACAAACCATCGCCAACTACCTTGACCAAAAATGCAGCGAGATAGACGAACTAATCTCCATCAAGCAACAGAAGATAGAGAAGCTGAAAGACTACAAAAAATCATTGATTTTCGAGTGTGTAACCGGAAAAAGAAAAGTATAAGCCATGACTGAATTCGACAAATATATCCGACAGGGAGAACCCGACCAGAAAGAGAAAGCTGCCGCATGGCAAGTTGCCATCGGTTTGCAGGATGTGGACGGACTGAAACCGTCTGAGTATCTTATTCAGACGGCACAGCAGCATATAGAGGGAGACATTTCCATTGACGAAGTGAAACATCTGATTGATACATACTATCAATCGAAATCATCACGTGGAGAAATGGAAGATGAACGGACGGAAGAAGCAGACAAGGTATCAGCACGTATCACCGAACTGCTTTCGGAAAAGACTTTCTCGTTTACACCGGACTATCTCCTGTATATTCATAAACGTCTGTTCGAAGGTCTGTACAAGCATGCAGGGCAAATACGAAACTATAATATCACAAAGAAAGAATGGGTGCTTGACGGCGATACGGTAATCTACTCGGATTATGAAATGATTCGCCCTACTTTGGAATATGATTTTGCGCAGGAAAAGGCTACTGATTATCCCGCCATGAATGCAGAACAGGCTTTGCAGCGAATCTGCAAATTTATTTCAGGGGTTTGGCAGATACATGCTTTCGGCGAAGGCAATACCAGAACCATAGCTGTGTTCCTTATGAAATATTTGAAGACATTCGGATTTAAGGTGGACAATGATATATTCAAGAAACATTCATGGTATTTCAGAAATGCGCTGGTACGTGCCAACTACAATAACTATACAAAAGGGGTTTCTGCTAATACAAAGTACCTGGAAATGTTCCTGAGAAATATGTTGTTTGGGGAAGAGAACAATCTCAGTAATAGAGAAATGAACATAAACTTTTCTCAAAGTGCCAAAGAAGAAGAGTCAAAGAGCCAAAATGGCACTTTGAATGGCACTTTGAGCTGTACGCTGGATGAAATGGCATTACTTAATTTCTTGAAAGAAAATCCAAAAGCTACACAATCCGACATAGCGGAACATATTGGGAAATCGGAAAGAACCGTAAAACGTATGACTCCTTCACTCATAGAAAGAGGATTGCTGGAACGTATAAACGGAAAAGGTGATAAAGGAAGTTGGGTAGTAAAAACCAAAGACAAAGATTAAATAAAGATATAACCATGAATACCACAGACCTAAAGGAAAAGAACTTTGAAGCCGATATAGAACGATACCTTATCACAGAGGGCGGATATATAAAAGGCAATCAGGATACATACGACAAGGAACGGGCTATAGATATGCCTGTACTTATCTCCTTTATAGAAAAGACACAGCCCAAACAGTGGAAACGCTATGTAACGAAGTATGGCGACAAGGCTGAGAAACAGCTGTACCGTGTATTTCAGGATGATGTGTCGCGCTACGGACTGATTTATGTGTTGCGCAAAGGTATAAGTGATGTGGGTATAAATATCAGGTTCTGTTATTTTGCTCCGGCGTCACTGCTGAACGATGAGCTGGTGGCAAATTACGATGCCAACATTCTTACAGTGACACGTCAGTTTGCTTATTCCAAACTGAACAAGAACACTATCGATATGGTACTCTCATTGAACGGTATTCCGGTGGTGGCACTCGAACTGAAAAACCAGATTACGGGTCAGAATGTGGAGGATTCCAAGCGTCAGTGGTGCACAGACAGAGACCCGAAGGAACCGCTGTTTCATTTCAACAACAGAATATTGGCATACTTCGGAGTTGATTTGTATGAAGTGGCTCTTACTACGGAACTGAAAAAAGAAAAAACCTTCTTCATCCCTTTTAATCAGGGTTCCAACGGTGCGGGCGAAGTGGGCGGTGCGGGCAATCCCGAACGTGAGGACGGAGGATATGTCACCTCGTATCTGTGGGAGAAAATCTTGTGCAGAGAAATGTTGCTTTCCATACTTCAGCGGTACATCTCCCGTCAGGAAGAAGAGAAACTGAAGATTATCATTGACAAGCATGGCAAAGAAAAGGAGGTGACGGAAACTTCCGTAAAGATAATTTTCCCTCGTTATCATCAGCTGGATGTGGTGGAAAAGCTGGTGGCCGATACGTACTATGCGAATTGTGCCAGCAAGCATACCAACAGCGGGATGCAAAACTTTGATTTGGCCGCTGATGAACACATGAAATACATGTATCTGAAAAAGCCGCATGGAAACAATTATCTGATTCAGCACTCGGCGGGTTCGGGTAAGTCCAATTCAATTGCCTGGCTCACCTATCGTCTGGCAGGGCTTCAGAATGCCGATTTAAAGAATATGTTTAACAGTGTGTTTGTCATTACCGACAGACGTGTACTGAACAAGCAGCTTCAAAATACGATTCTTGGTTTCGACCATATAGATGGACAGATAGAAACCATTACAGATGCAGATAACTCGGAAAAGCTGGCAAGAATCATCAACGATGATAATACAAGAATTGTTATCACTACCCTACACCGTTTCCCAGTTATCTACAAGGAACTGACAAGTCGCAGTGGAAAACGGTATGCCATCATTGTAGACGAGGCTCATTCGTCACAGTCGGGCAAAAGCGCAGAAAAGCTGAAAGCAGCATTGGCCGATACGGATGACGCTTTGCGCGAGTATGCAGAAATAGAAGAAATTGAGGCTGAAGAACTGGAAAAGAAGAAGGATGCCCTTATGGAAGATTTGTTGGCACAGGGACAGCACAACAATCTGTACTTCTATGCATTTACGGCAACTCCAAAGCCAAAGACGCTGCAGACTTTCGGTGAGTTGGCTGAAGAAGGTGAAAATCCGGAAGACAATAAATATGTGGCTTATCACAACTATTCCATGCTGCAGGCCATAGAAGAGGGATTCATCAAGGATGTGCTGAAATATTATACCACGTATGACACTACTTATGAGATTGCCAAGCGTATAGAGGCTGATCCTTCGTATCAGGAAACTCCTGCTACACGTGCTATCAAGGCTTTCCATGACAATCATCAGCATGTGATAGCGCAGAAAACGGCTATCATTGTGGAGAAATTCAGGGAGGTGACACTCAATGCCATGTTTGGAAAAGCAAAAGCTATGGTGGTATGTTCTTCGCGTGCTCATGCGGTACGATATTTCCTGGAAATTAAGAGGTATTGCCAGGAAAACAATATTACTGATGTAAATCCTATGGTAGCTTTCTCTGGTACGGTATTGTATGAGGGAGTGGAATATACCGAAACGAAGTTGAACTCTGCTGACGGACGCAATATTTCTGAAGCAAAATTGCCGCTGTACTTTGCCTCAGACTTGTATAATATGCTGGTGGTGGCAGATAAGTATCAGACTGGATTTGATGAACCGAGACTACACACCATGTTCGTAGATAAAAAATTGAAGAACGTGAAAGCTGTACAGACTTTGTCACGTCTGAACAGATGGCATAAAGACAAGAAGGATACATACGTACTCGATTTCTGCAATAAGCCGGAGGATATAAAGAAATCGTTCGAACCTTTCTATAAAGGAACTGAACTGATAAATCCCGTAGATGTAAACTATGTGTATACTTTCAGAAAAGATATACAGATGTTTCAGCTATGGACTGAAGCTGACGAGCAAAAGTTCTTTGACCTGCTGCAAGACATCAGCAAGCAGAAGGACCGTTTGGGAGTTTTGTCGAATGCTTTCAAGAGTACCATCGGCCGATACGAAGAGCTTGATGAAGAAAAACGCTTTGAGGTAAGATCGAAAATCAAAAATTTCGTCCGTTTCTATTCTTATATGGCTCAGATAGCAAGAACTTTTGATAAGGACTTGTACAAAGCATACGTATATGCCGACTATCTGTACAGACTTCTGCCAAAGAATCCCAAAGAGAGGATTGACCTGAACAAACAGATTATGCTGGTAAACTCAAAGATATCGGAGGGAGAAACAGTTTCCATTCAGATGGAGGGAACAGTGAAGCCTCTTAAAGGTGAGAACCCGAAAGCCGGAAAGCCGAAGAATGACAATGAGGACCTGCTCAGTCGTATCATTGACAAGGTCAACATCATGTATCAGGGTCAGTTCTCCGAAGCTGACAGGGTGATAGTGGAATCTATTTATGACAAAATGGTTTCGACGGCAAAAAGGAAACTGACCAAACAGGCCAACAATACGGATGAAAAGCAGTTCGAGGAAAGTATATTCCCTCAGATATTCGATGAGGTTGCCAGAGGCTGTTATGTAGAGCAGATGGATTCTTTTGCCAAGCTTTTTGAGAACAGTGATTTTTACAGAAATGTAATGACACAGATGGCTAGGGTAATGTACGAGAACTACAAAAAGAAGGAAGATGAACTGCCGTTTATCCCTGCATTGTTCAAAGAAAGATTCCTGACAGATTTGAAAGCTGAGTTCTCAAATCTTGCTCCGTATTTGCCGGATTTATCTCTTGCTGCTGACTGCTTTATAAAGACATTAAGTGCAAAGTCTGTAGCTACAATAGATGGAGCCAACGAACTTTTATTGGACTCGTTTAACCGGATTTATTGTCTGGAAAATATGAAACTGGTAGACAAACGCAGGCTTTTTAATACAATCGTCACTAAATATGAGGTCTTCCTGAAGAAGGTGTATTATTTGTTACATCAGAAGGAAATGGTCAATACTAAGAATGAAAGCAGTATGCCTACCTTTATAGATTGTATCTTGTCTTTCAGTTGTTTGAGAGGATTAAAGTACAATCAAGATGAGAGATACCAGAAGTTCTATACTTATCTGGAGCTTGTCAAACAGTGGAGAAACAACGAATCACATACCGCTCCGGATGCTTCTCTGCAGGAGCTGAACTCTGCCGTTCATGTGGTATCGACTATGTATCTATGGATTATCCTGCATCATGTGGAGGTCTTAGTATTGGTAATCAATAAAAAAGTTTCGAAACCGCTGTTTCGGAAATGGCGGTTTCGCTATATATAGAAAACACTTTCCACAATTCGGGTATAAACATCTGTAAATGGTATACATTCTCCCCATATTAATCGGTTAACTTTGCCATTGAAAAAGAAGACAAACCAACAACTCATACCATTATGAAAATACAAATGGTCCTTGCGCTTGCCGCATGGGTAATAAACAGTACAACTATTATGGCACAGGAAACGATTAAACAGACGGCTGGACGCGATCAGCTGGGAGATTTTGCTCCTAAATTCGCGGAACTTAATGATGATGTACTTTTCGGTGAGGTGTGGAGCCGTACCGACAAACTCGGTCTGCGCGACCGGAGTCTGGTTACCATCACTTCACTTATCAGTCAGGGTATTACCGACAGTTCGCTGACTTATCACTTGCAGACTGCCAAGCAGAACGGCATCACCCGTACGGAAATCTCGGAAATCATTACGCACATTGCCTTTTATGCCGGATGGCCGAAAGCATGGGCCGCTTTCCGTCAGGCCAAGGAAGTTTGGGCGGAAGATGTAACCGGAGAAGAGGCAAAGGCAGCTTTCCAGCGCGAAATGATTTTCCCAATCGGAGAACCGAATACAGCATTTGCACAATATTTTATCGGTCAGAGTTACTTGGCTCCGGTTTCGAAGGAACAGGTGCCGGTGTTCAATGTGACCTTTGAACCGGGATGCCGCAACAACTGGCATATTCATCGGGCGACTAAAGGCGGCGGACAGATGCTTATCGGAGTGGCTGGCCGTGGCTGGTATCAGGAAGAAGGGAAACCGGCAAGCTGCCTTCCGGGCAGGGTGATTCATATCCCTGCCGGCGTAAAACACTGGCATGGTGCAGCAGCCGACAGCTGGTTTGCTCACCTGGCATTCGAAGTAGAAGGAGAAAACACTTCGAACGAATGGCTGGAACCGGTTTCAGACGAAGAATATAGTAAACTGCAATAATCTATCCAGCGTCATCGGCCTTTCGGCTTTGTCGGGGCCGATGACCTTTCTCTCTTCCCTTTTCTGTCACCTATATTTTTATTTATGAAGAGAATTCTGTTATTCCCGCTTCTGTTTTTTGCCGGCATGACCTTGTTTGCCTGTAATCCTTCGGACGATGCCCCGTCTGCACCTGAAACGAACACACCCGAACAGTCGGGAAATGCCGGAGACAGTGAAACCAATGAACATCCTGAAAACGATGAAAATGAAGATACTCCTATGGAAAATAATACACTTAAACTGACCGTGAACGGTCACTCTTTTACAGCTACATTAGTTAAGAATTCATCTACAGAGGCGCTGATGAAACAATTGGCGCAAGGAAGTGTAGACATCCGTATGGATGATTACGGAAATATGGAAAAGGTAGGCTCTTTAGGCTTTTCTTTGCCAAGAAATGACCGGCAGACAACCACAGCTCCCGGCGACCTGATTCTGTATCAGGGCAACTCGTTTGTTATTTATTACGATACGAATTCATGGAACTTTACCCGCTTGGGAAAGGTGGATGGCGTGTCCAGCCGCAATGAGATGCTGGATTTGCTGGGTGGTAAAGGAGAAGTTACCGTAACCCTCTCGTTAGCAGAATAAAAAACTTGATAAAAAGAATTAGAATAAGGTTTTGCTCAGGGGCAATTATATTGGCTCTGAGCAATTTGTTTTTTAATAGGATTTTTTACTTTTGCATCCTTTTACGTGCATACATTTAATTGACGACTTGAATGAAAAAACGAACGATACCTGTTTTGCTGCTCGGCCTGGCCTGCCATGCAGGAATGGCCCAGAAGCCACAACGAGATACACTTTCATTGACAAGTAAGATTCACCAGATAGATGAGGTGGTAGTGACTGGCGCACGCCATGAAACGGATGTGCGACATCTTTCACAGACCGTGTCGGTAGTGGGGCGTGCCCAGATAGAAAGTGCCTTGCAACCGTCTTTGTTGCCCGTGCTTACCGAGCAGGTGCCCGGACTCTTTGTTACTTCGCGAGGCATCATGGGTTACGGTGTGTCAACCGGAGCGGCGGGCGGCATTTCTCTGCGCGGCCTGAGTGGAGGTACGGCTCGGTTGATGGTCATGATTGACGGTCATCCGCAATATGCCGGGATTTTCGGTCATCCGATAGCCGATGCCTACCAGTCGTTTCTGGCCGAGCGTGTAGAGGTATTGAGAGGGCCAGCCTCGGTACTTTACGGTTCGAATGCTATGGGAGGCGTGATCAATATTGTGACACGGAAGATGCAGAAAGACGGGGTCGATACACACCTTCATGCGGGTTATGGTTCGTATAACACGCAGGAAACGGAACTGACCAACCGTGTCCGCAAGGGACGATTCTCGAGCGTGGTATCGGGCTCCTACAATCGTACCGACGGGCATCGGACCGATATGGGATTTGAACAATACGGCGGATATGCCAAGCTGGGATATGAAGTGGCTGAACACTGGAACCTACGAGGAGATGTAAACGTGACACACTTCAATGCCTCCTATCCCGGTCCGATAACAGCTCCGTTACTCGACGGCGACCAGCGCATTACGCGTGGAGTCACTTCTTTTGCCATGGAAAACCACTACGAAAAGACTTCCGGCGCATGGAGCTTCTTCTATAACTGGGGGAACCACTGGATTAACGACGGATATACTCCTTCTGCCGGAGAGGGTCCGCAAGATGCCCGCTTCAACTCCCGCGACCACATGATGGGTGTTTCGCTCTATCAAAGTACCCGATTCTTCGAGGGAAACCGCATTACCTTTGGCTTCGACTGGTTCCGCTACGGAGGGCATGCGTGGAATGAGTATGTGAGTGGAGAAAATGCGGGTACATCTGCCGACCTGGTGGATAAGCAGGAAGATGAACTGGCCGGATACGTGGACTTGCGTCAGGACATCCGTTCGTGGCTGACGTTCAATGCCGGACTTCGGGTAGACCATCATTCGCGTGTGGGAACGGAATGGGTACCGCAGGTCGGTCTGGCTTTCCATCTGCCACAGACTATGGAACTGAAGGCATCGGCTTCAAAAGGTTTCCGCTACCCTATCCTTCGGGAAATGTACATGTTCCCGCCACAAAACCCTGACCTGCAACCGGAATCTATGTGGAACTATGAACTGGCCTTTTCACAGCAACTGATGAATGACAGGCTGCAGTATGGTGTCAATCTGTTCTTCATTGACGGGAAGAACCTTATCCAGACGTTGCCGAATCCTAACGGAAGCGGTATGCTGAACCAGAATTCCGGAGAGATAGAGAATGCGGGTGTAGAAGTACAGGTTGCCTACCGTATCGACCGCCACTGGTCGGTAGACGGAAATTACAGTTACCTTCACATGAAGAATCCGGTCATCGCTGCTCCGGAACATAAACTTTATGCCGGAGCCAGTTTCTCGCAAGGACGGTGGAACGTATCTACGGGTCTGCAATACATTGCCGGACTTTATACGCAGACAGCCCCCGTGGTGACCGAAGATTTCGTGCTTTGGAACCTGCGTGCCACCTTCCGTGTGAACCGCTGGCTGGACATCTGGGCACGTGGTGAAAACCTGTTAGCACAGAAATATGAGATCAATGCCGGGTATCCCATGCCGCGTGCCACTGTGATGGCTGGAATCAATCTCAATTTTTAGGATAAGTTTGTGAAATTCATAAGTTCTGCCTATTTTTGCTCTCATTATGAAAAAGACAATCACTTCTCTCCTACTGGTGTGGGCGATAGGCTCATGCGGTACATCTTTCCTTCAGGCACAGACCGCCGTAGAAAAAGGTCTGAAGAGTATCAACCGCCCTTCTGCCGAGGCCATTGTAGGCTTTTTGGCCGATGACGCGCTGCAAGGACGTGAAGCTGGCATGATTGGCTCGCGCGTGGCAGCCCGCTACCTGGTTTCCTGTCTTCAGGAAGCCGGCATCGCTCCTCTGTATGATGATTCGTATTACCAGCCATTCGAAGCCTGTGCCAAGGAACGGCAGCAGAAAGGTCGCTGGCAGGTACACCCCGATTCCATTTCCCAGTTGAAGCAGGGCACGCATCGTTCGCTCCGCATGGCCAATGTGTTAGGCATGATTCCGGGAGAACGGAGCAATGAGTACGTGGTGGTAGGCGCGCATTTCGATCATCTGGGTATTGATGAAACACTGGCAGGTGACAAAATCTACAACGGAGCCGACGACAATGCGTCGGGTGTATCGGCCGTAATGCAGATTGCCCGTGCTTTTCAGGCCAGTGGCAAAAAGCCCTTGCGCAACGTTATCATCGCATTCTGGGATGGAGAAGAGAAAGGACTTTTAGGCTCTAAGTATTTCATGCAGCACTGCGATTTTGTAAAGGATATCAAAGGGTATCTGAATTTCGATATGATTGGCCGGAACAATCGGCCGGAACAACCTGAACACGTGGTGTATTTCTATACGGAAGCACATCCGGCACTGGGCCAGTGGCTCAAGGACGACATTGCCCGTTACGGGTTGAAACTGCAACCGGATTATCGCCCGTGGGACCGTCCGGTGGGAGGAAGCGACAATGCTTCGTTTGCCATACACGACATTCCCATCATCTGGTATCACACTGACGGACATCCGGATTACCACCAGCCTTCTGACCATGCCGACAAGCTGAACTGGGAGAAGGTGGTGGAAATTACCAAGGCTTCTTTCCTTAACGCTTGGAACTTGGCTAACGAGAAATCGTATTAAGCCGTCAGCAGATACCGAACAGTTTCATGTCCGCTTCGGGGGTAGTAATGCCTCCGATGCCGAACTGTTCTACCAGTACTTTGGCTACGTTTGGTGAGAGGAAAGCCGGTAAGGTAGGTCCCAGGTGAATATGCTTCACGCCCAGGCTCAATAGGGCCAGCAGGACGATGACCGCCTTCTGTTCGTACCAGGCAATGTTGTACACAATGGGGAGTTCGTTGATGTCGTTCAACTGGAAGACTTCCTTCAGCTTCAGGACAATGACGGCCAGTGAGTAGCTGTCGTTACATTGTCCGGCATCAAGTACACGGGGAATTCCTTGAATATCGCCTAACGGAAGCTTGTTGTAACGGTACTTCGCGCAACCGGCCGTAAGGATGACCGTATCTTTCGGAAGTGCCTGAGCAAAGTCGGCATAGTAATCGCGGCTCTTCATACGTCCGTCACATCCGGCCATGACCACAAACTTGCGAATGGCACCGCTCTTTACGGCTTCTACTACTTTGTCAGCCAGTTGCATTACCTGATTATGGGCAAATCCGCCGATAATCTCTCCCTGCTCCAGCTCTACAGGCGGCTGGCATTGTTTGGCCAGTGCGATGACCTCTGAAAAATCCTTGTGTCCCTCGGCATCCGTGGCAATATGCTTGCATCCGGGATACCCCGTCGAATTAGCCGTAAACATCCGCTCCTTATAAGTCGCATTTTCCAGTGGCGGCACGATACAGTTGGTGGTGAACACAATCGGGCCATTGAATGCCGTAAACTCTTCGCGCTGCTTCCACCAGGCATTTCCATAGTTTCCTACAAAATGCTTGTATTTCTTGAAAGCCGGATAATAATGTCCCGGAAGCATTTCGCTATGCGTGTACACGTCTACTCCCGTACCTTCAGTCTGGCGCAAAAGCTCCTCCAGGTCGTGCAAGTCGTGTCCGCTGATCAGGATACCTGGATTCTTCCCTACTCCGATATTTACCTTCGTCAGTTCCGGATGCCCGTAGCGGGTGGTGTTGGCACGGTCCAGCAAGGCCATTACCTGCACTCCGTGCTGTCCGGCCTCAAGTACCAGAGCCACTAGTTCATCCGCTCCCATTGTCTGTGTGGTGATACGCGCCAAAGCCGATTGCATAAAGGCATGAATGGCCTCGTCGGCAAATCCCAGACGCATGGCATGTTCGTGGTAAGCTGCCATTCCCTTCAGTCCGTACATCAGCAGTTCTTTCAACGAGCGAAGGTCCTCGTTCGGTTCTCTCAACACTCCTACGGAAGCTGACTTGGACAGGTATTCTTCCTCCTTACCGTTCCATGTCAGTTCATCCGCTTCCGGTAGGACGATACCTGCTTTCACGGCACGTGCCTTCAAATGATCGCGCAGTTCCAGTCCCTTTCTCACACGAGCCAGGATACTTTCATCGTCAAAATTGGCATTGGTAATTGTAGAGAAAAGTGCGTCGGTGACAAACTCATTCGTTCCGGCTTCCACTTCGTATCCCTTCGTGCGCAAAGTATCGGCCACCGATACGCCACGTACCACAAAAAGCAACAAATCCATGTAGCGTGCGGTGGTATCTTTCTTTCCGCATACTCCTCGCAACACACACCCGGTACCTTTAGCTGCTTCCTGACACTGATAACAAAACATATTTCCTTCCATATTCTTTCTTGGGTTATTATTGATTTTTCATTAAGTTTGCGCAAAGATGAGGAATCCTGCACGGGATTTCTGTCACCTATGTGACACGTAACCCAAAGAAAAGTTAAAAGAAAGATGCATACCGAAATTTTGAGCCGAATGAGCCTGTTTGAAGGCTGTGACCCGGAGGCACTTTATCAGTTACTCCGTGAAGCCCCGAACAGTCTGCGCACATATAAGGAAGGAGAATTCATTGCCCGTCAGGGTGACGTGTGCCGCTCCTTGTTTATTCTGATAAAAGGACATGTGAGGACACAAATGGAGAATGCCGAGGGCAAGCAACTTACCATCGATTGGATTAAGGCACCCGACATTCTGGCACCGGCTTTTATCTATGCCTCGGAGAATCGTTTCCCGGTGAATGTGGAAGCCACAGAACTTTGTGAGGTACTTGTAATGGACCGGACACGTTTTGAGGAGTTCATGCATGCCCAGCCGGCTGTAATGCGGAATTTCATTGCCACGATATCCGACCGGAGTTTGTTCCTGAGTCGAAAATTGAACGAGTTTGCCTTGCAAAGCTTGAAATCACGCCTGCTGAACTACCTGAAAATGCACGGAGGCATCCACAACCAGCAGGAAGTAGCCTTTATTTTGGGAGTGGCACGTCCGTCACTGGCCCGTGCCTTGTCAGAACTGATTGCCGAAGGAAAAGTCACCATGTCCGGCAAACAGGTGATTCTTCACTCTGCCGACTGACATTTATTTGAGTGAGTCGTCTTCCTCTACCGGAAGCATATCATGCTGGATGTTGTTCATACTTCCCCACAAGCTATAGCGAGCCTCCGGATTCATGGCTTCCAGGCGTGCCAGCACCTCTTTCATATCCGAACGGTGAGAATCTTTCTCGTACGGGCAGTTCTTCACCTGCTTGCGGAAACCACGGAAAGCGGCCATCTCCTTTAGGTCGGCTTCGTGTACCAGACACATGGGGCGGATAATGGTCATGTCAAACTTACGCATCACCAGGCGCGGCGGCATGGTGCTGAATGCTCCCTGAAAGGTCATGTTCATCAGCAGGGTTTCCAATATGTCGTCCATGTGATGTCCCAAGGCGATTTTGTTGCAACCCTGCTCTTTGGCCACAGTGAAAAGGGCCTTCCGTCGGTTCCATGAGCAGAGAAAGCACGGCGACTTCCGCGTATCAGTCGATGGGTCGAATTCCGTTTCATAACATACGTAGGGTACTCCCAAACTTTCGGCATATTCGCGCAAGTAAGTCTGGTCGGATTCGTATGCAATGTTCTTCATCACCACGTGCGCCGCCACCACCGAAAACTTCGGCTTGTAGATGCGCGAACGTCGGGCTAGCAACTCCAGCAAGGCCAGCGAATCCTTTCCTCCCGAAAGGCCCACCAGAATACGGTCGTCCTCCTCTATTAGCTTGTAATTCATCACTCCTTTCATAAACCGCTGGTTGATGCGGCGCATCAGGCGGTCTTCTTCCGTCATTTTTCCCATATCGTATGTTGTTAAAACGGCGACGAATTTACGAAAAAACGCCCGAAGCCAGGTCCTCGTTACAGATTTTTATCAAGTCAGGCTAAGCGTACGCTTTGACAATAGCACTTTATTTACTACATTCGCAAAAATAAACACACAAAAGTTCTGCCTGAATGAAAAATAGCAGAACAGAAAATGGCATAATTCCAAGAATATTCCTACATTTGAGAAACTTTTAGACACAGAAACGATGAAAAAAAGATATTTGCTTCCTCTGCTGGCTCTTTGTTGCGCAGGAGGAACTTCTGCCCAAAGCTTAAGCCAGGCACAGAAATGGTTCAACAATAAAGAATTCGACAAGGCCAAACCCGTGTTCAAGCGCCTGGTGAAACAGTCTCCTTCGAATGCCAATTACAATTTCTGGTACGGTGCCTGCTGTTACGAGACAGGCGAACTGCAGGAATCACTTCCTTATCTGGAAAAGAGTGCCGAACGTAAGGTAATCAATGGTTATCTTTACTTGAGCAAGGCGTATGCCGACCTCTACCGTTTCGACGAAGCCATTGAGAATCTGGATGAACATATCTACTGGCTGGGAAGAAAGAAACGTGACGTTTCTGAAGTGGAAGGCTTGATGGAGCATTACCGCATGGGCTCCCGCATGATAAGAGGTGTAGAGAATGTGGCTGTTATTGATAGTTTCGTAGTTGATAAAGCGAATTTCCTTGAAGCTTATAAAATCCACGAAGAATCCGGAAAAATCGGTCTGACAGGAGAAAGCGACTGTACGGAGTTTACCAATGGGATGAAGGATAAGAAAATCCTCTCTCACCGTTTGCCGGGAACCAATCAGAAAGTGCTGTACACTAGTGCTACATTAGGTGGCGACTGGAGCGTTCCTGAAAAGGTTAAAGGACTGGAAGACCTGGGCACCGACCTGAACTATCCGTTCATGAACTCCGATGGTATTACCTTGTATTTTGCAGCCAAAGGTGAAGCCAGCTTAGGCGGATACGATATTTTCATCACCCGCTATGATGCAGAGGATGGAAGCTACCTGAAACCCGATAACATGGGATTCCCGTTCAACTCTCCTTTCAACGATTACATGTATGCCATCGACGACTTCAACGACTTAGGCTGGTTTGCTTCCGACCGCTATCAGCCGGAAGGGAAAGTCTGTGTGTACGTGTTTGCCCCCAACAATTCCAAACGGGTGTACGACTATGATACGACCGACCCTGCTTTGCTGACCAACATAGCCATGTTGAACGGTATCCGTCACACCTGGAACGATGCCGATAAGGTACGCATCGCCAAACAGCAACTGGCACAGGTGATGTACGGAGGCAATGAAACCCAAAAGAAAGGTGACTTCCGTTTCGTGGTGGACGATAACGCCATCTATCACACCCTTGACGATTTCCGTTCGGCCGATGCACGGAAGAAATTCCAGTTGCTCCAGCAGAAGAAAAAGGATTTGGATACGATGATTGATGCACTTGACAGAGTACGGGCCAAGTACGCTTCCGGCAATCAGAGCACAAAAGGTCAGCTGACTCCCGGCATACTGGACCAGGAAAAACGGGTGAAAGAGTTGCGCGAGGAGATAGATTGTCTGACCCTCGACATCCGGAATACGGAAATCCGCAAGCTCAAGAATCCTTAATATTCACATAGCCATGGAAACACTGATTATCATTGCACTCATCGTAGGCGGATTGATACTTTTTGCCATAGAGGTCTTCCTGATTCCCGGCATCAGCATAGCGGGAATCGGTTCGGCGGTATGCATCCTGTATGCCATCTATTCCGCCTTTACATCACTCGGTTCGGAGGCTGGATTCATTACCTTAGGAGTTTCCCTGTTGGGCATCATCGGCGTGACGTGGTGGTTCATGCGCTCAAAGACTGTAGACCGTCTGTCGCTGAAGAAAACGCTCGACTACCGTCCCTCACCTTTTGAAGGAATGGACTTGAAACCTGGCGACAAGGGCATGAGCGTTACCCGCCTTACCCTGATAGGTAATGCCGACTTCAACGGACACATCATCGAAGTGCAATCGGCCGACGGATTCATCGACGAAAAAACACCGGTAGAAATTGTCCGTATCAACGAAACCACTGTTTACGTGAAGCAGGCCTAATCCCTCTCTCCCTTTTTGTATTCACTTTTAAATCTAAGTTATATGATTAATCCCGCTTATCTTCCGTTTATACTGGCCGGAGGTGTCATTATCTTTTTGGTCATATTCTTTCACTACGTGCCTTTCTTTCTCTGGCTTTCGGCCAAGGTGTCGGGTGTAAAGATTTCGCTCATCCAATTGTTCCTGATGCGTATCCGTAACGTGCCGCCTTACGTCATCGTGCCTGCCATGATTGAAGCCCACAAGGCCGGACTGAGCACCATTACGCGCGACGAGCTGGAAGCTCACTATATGGCCGGCGGACACGTGGAAAAGGTGGTACATGCGCTGGTATCGGCATCAAAAGCCAACATCGACCTGTCTTTCCAGATGGCCACCGGAATCGACCTGGCCGGACGTGACGTGTTCGAAGCCGTACAGATGTCGGTCAACCCGAAAGTCATTGACACACCTCCTGTAACCGCTGTAGCCAAAGACGGTATCCAGTTGATAGCCAAAGCTCGTGTAACCGTACGCGCCAACATCCGCCAATTGGTAGGTGGTGCCGGTGAAGACACCGTACTGGCTCGTGTAGGCGAAGGTATAGTCTCCTCCATTGGTTCTTCCGAAAACCACAAATCAGTACTCGAGAATCCCGACTCCATTTCCAAACTCGTGTTGCGTAAGGGACTGGATGCCGGTACTGCCTTCGAAATCCTTTCCATTGATATTGCCGACATCGATATAGGCCGTAACATCGGAGCATCCTTGCAGATAGACCAGGCCAACGCCGACAAGAACATCGCTCAGGCAAAGGCTGAAGAACGTCGTGCTATGGCTGTTGCCCTGGAACAGGAAATGAAAGCCAAAGCTGAAGAAGCCCGTGCTAACGTGATTCAAGCCGAAGCAGAAGTGCCTAAAGCCATGGCAGAAGCCTTCCGCACAGGCAACCTCGGTATCATGGACTATTACCGGATGAAGAATATTCAGGCCGACACCGACATGCGGAGCAGCATTGCCCGCCCTGATTCACACCCGGCCGGACATGAACCCATCGGCAAATAAAAAGACAGAAACAAAACACTTAACTTGCTAACTAAAAACAAATGCGTATGAAAAAGTATTTTCCTCCTTCAGAACTGATCATCAATGAAGATGGTTCGGTGTTTCACCTCCACGTGAAACCGGAACACCTGGCAGATAAAGTCATCCTGGTAGGCGACCCCGGACGTGTAGCTCTCGTAGCCTCTCATTTCGACACCAAAGAATGCGAAGTAGAAAGCCGTGAGTTCCGTACCGTGACCGGTACCTATCAGGGCAAACGCATCACGGTAACCTCTACCGGTATCGGATGCGACAATGTAGACATCGTAATGAATGAACTCGACGCACTGGCCAACATCAATTTCCAGACCCGTGAAGAAAACGATACCTTCCGTCAGTTGGAAATTGTGCGCATCGGTACCTGCGGCGGTTTGCAACCTTATACGCCTGTAGGCACCTACATCTGTTCCGCTATCTCCGTAGGATTCGACGGCCTCCTGAACTTCTACGAAGGACGTAACGCGGTATGTGACCTGCCCATGGAACGTGCCTTGCTTAACCACTTAGGCTGGACAGGCAATCTCTGTGCACCGGCTCCCTACGTGATTCATGCCAACGAAGAACTGGTGGACCGTATCGCCGGTACGGACATGGTACGTGGTGTGACAGTAGCTTGTGGCGGTTTCTTCGGTCCGCAAGGACGCCAACTCCGTATTTCACTGGCTGACCCGCACCAGAACGAGAAAATCGAGAGCTTCGAATATCAGGGTCGCCGCATCACCAACTTCGAGATGGAAAGCTCTGCACTGGCCGGACTGGCACGTCTGCAAGGCCATAAAGCTACCACCGTATGCATGGTCATTGCGAACCGAGTAGCCAAGGAAGCCAATACCGGATACAAGAACAAGATTGACGATCTGATTAAAGTCGTACTCGAAAGAATCTAACAAACTTATTATGAATCAGCAGGTTCTCTTCTTCGGGAGAGAACCTGTTTTTATGTCTGAAAACTCACTCATATGGAAGCAAGTTTTAAATCCACCCTTACCGACAAGCGTCAGCGATACGCTCAGTTCCTCGAACAGTTCGCCCCTCTGATTGAAGGCGAGAAAAACGAAATCAGCGTGCTGGCCAACACCAGTGCCGCCCTGAAAGAAGCCTTCGGATTCTTTTGGGTAGGCTTCTACCTCGTACACGAAGGCGAACTCCACCTTGGTCCGTTTCAGGGCAGCGTGGCCTGCTACCGCATCAAGAAAGGACGCGGTGTATGCGGCACCGCCTGGGCTGAAGCCCGTACCCAACTCGTGCCCGACGTAGATAAGTTCCCCGGGCACATTGCCTGCAGTTCCCTCTCCCGTTCCGAAATCGTCGTACCGATGATAGCCGCAGGAGAAGTGCGGGGCGTGCTCGACATCGACAGCGACCAGCTGGCTACATTCGATGAAACCGACCGTGAATACCTCGAAAAAGTAGTCGACCTGCTGGTGAAAACCCTCTACCAGCCCGCATAAATCTGTCGGCTTCGCTTCCGGATATAACCCGAAAACCGTATCTTTGCAAGGACTTTTAAAAGACATATACACGTGAACATATTACAAACTGAAGATACCATCTGTGCCATTGCCACCGCTCAGGGCGGAGCCATCGGCACCATCCGCGTGTCGGGTCCGGAAGCCATCACCCTCACCGACCGCATCTTTAAGCCCGTTTCCGGCAAGCCATTAGCTGAACGCGCACCTTATACCCTCACCTTCGGCCACATCCTTAGTCCTGAAGGAGAGATTATCGATGAAGTGCTGGTCAGCCTTTTCCGTGCCCCTCACTCTTACACTGGTCAGGATTCCACGGAAATCTCCTGCCACGGCTCGAGCTACATCCTCCAGCAAGTGATGCAGCTTCTTATCCGCCAAGGATGCCGTGCCGCCGGACCGGGTGAATATACCCAGCGTGCCTTCTTGAATGGCAAGATGGACCTGAGCCAGGCCGAAGCTGTGGCCGACCTCATTGCATCCACTTCCGCCGCTACCCACCGCATGGCCATGAACCAGATGCGTGGCGGATTCAGCCGTGAACTGGCCGTCCTGCGCGACAAGCTACTCCACCTCACCTCCCTCATGGAACTAGAACTCGACTTCAGCGACCACGAAGAACTGGAGTTTGCCGACCGTTCGGAACTGGAAGACATCGCCCGTCAGATTGAGCAGGTTATCCATCACTTGGTAGATACGTTCAGCGTGGGCAATGCCCTGAAGAACGGAGTACCAGTGGCTATCGTCGGCGAAACAAACGCCGGTAAGTCCACCCTGCTGAATGCCCTCCTGAACGAAGAACGCGCCATCGTGAGTGACATCCACGGTACCACCCGCGACGTCATTGAAGACACCATGAACTTGGGAGGTATCACCTTCCGCTTCATCGATACTGCCGGTATCCGCGAAACAACCGACACCATCGAAAGCTTAGGCATCGAACGAAGCTTCCAGAAGCTGGATCAGGCCGACATCGTGCTTTGGGTTATTGATGCCACTTATGCCGAAGAGCAATACCGTCAGTTGGCCGACAAGATTTTGCCTCGTTGCAAGAACAAGCACTTGGTGATTGTCTTCAACAAGGCAGATTTGCTTTCATCGGCTGATTCTTCAGCAGATGAACAACTCGCTCGCCTGAAAGCTACTCTCCCTGACTTGCCGGAGGATGCTTGTGTGCTTTCCCTTTCGGCCAAGCAGAAAGAGGGACTTTCTCAGCTTCAGAAGCAGTTGGTAGACTTTGCTGCCCTGCCCGATCTGTCGCAGAACGATGTAGTGGTGAGCAACATCCGCCACTACGAAGCACTAAGCCGTGCGCTGGAAGCTATCCACCGCGTACAAGACGGACTGGCCATGCAGCTCTCTGGTGATCTGGTTTCACAAGACCTTCGCGAATGTCTTTATCACTTGGGAGAAATTGTGGGCGGCACGATTGAGACGGATGAGGTGCTGGGGAATATTTTTAAGCACTTTTGCATCGGAAAGTAACTATTTGATTATCAATGAGTTAGATTGATTATAATCGATTGATATGGCGCTCTTTACGGGGCGCCTTTTTTGTTGCTCTACTGTCAATATTAGTCATTTATAAGCTTTGCACATCATCTTTTTGTACCGTTTTTGTACCACGAAGCAAAATTCCGGCATTTTACGCTGGACAGGTTGTGGAGAAAGTTGACTATGGTTTACTAAGATTTACGATAGTTGACACATAACGGGAGAAATAAAGCGAAATAAACATTTAAAATTTGAGTAATATGCCAGCAAGTAACACTAAAATTAAAAAGATTTGCGAATGGTGGAAAAGCCACGCGACTTTGACCCTTTTGGCCAAACAGGATTTGCCCACCTTTGGCTACAATATGATTGACCCTTTAAAGTCCTGGTGTTGGGGGTCAATTTTATTTTACCCTTTTAAAATTTCCCGTTTTTCTTAGACCTTAACTTTCGCATACTTTCACCATATAACTCTATGGTATGAGCCGTATGTATGATGCGGTCAAGGATTGCATCGGCTATTGTCGGGTCACCTACCATGTCGTACCAGTTGGAGGAGGGGTACTGCGATGTGATGATGATGGATTTCCGTTCATGCCTGTCCTCGATGATGTCAAGCAGTATGGGACGCTCCTTGGCGTCAAGAGGCACGATGAACAGGTCGTCAAGGATGAGTAACCGGCATCGCTCAATCTTCTTGAGTTCCGTTTCAAGTGTACCTTTGACTTTGGCGACTTTCAGCGCTCCGAGCAGTTTCGGGGCATTGGCATATAAGGTACGGAATCCCCTTTTGCATGCTTCGTGGCCGAGGGCGCAGGCCAGATAGCTTTTCCCCGTTCCTGAAGAACCGGTAATGAAAAGGTTCTGTGCCTTATGCACAAAATCAAGGGTGGCGAGACGTTCCATCTGGTTGCGATCCAGCCCCGGTTCGTGGCATAGTCGACCTGTTCAATATAGGCCTTGTAACGGAATGCCGCATTCTTGGTAAGCCGTGCAATGGCAGCCTGCGCACGATAGTCCCATTCGCGTGCAAGGAGCATGGAAAGGAACGTGTCCGCAGTCATGGATTGCGGAGTGGTGCCGGCAAGACTTTCCCTGAAAGCCTCTGCCATGCCATGCAATTTCATACGGTTCATTAAATCCAGCGATATGGTATTCTGGTCCTGTTGTCCCGTAACGGGAGCTGTTTTATTGTTTACTTCCATACATATGAGTTTTATTGTTTGTCCTTTCTGTAATATTCACGTCCGCGTATGTTTTTGTGGGTCAATGGAGCCGGGGAAGTCATGTCGGGCTGTACTTTCCCGTCCTCATCGGGAAGGAAATCCGCGTCTTCTCCCAGTTCAAGCACCTCGCGCAAGGCCTGATACCCGTATTGCAACTTCTGGTCCGCACATGCGCAAGCCGCCACCAGACGGTCGCGACCGTATTTTTTCTCCAACGTCAAGATACCCCGGCATGACCTGAACGCTTTGGGCGGATATTGCATGGCACGCTCCACTTCCCGTAGATAGTTCAATACGATATTGTCTGTTTCCGAGGCGCGTCGGAAGAGTTCCTCCAGGTCCTTGTCATAGGGGCCATAATGACCGGGCAGGTTGTGCTCCTTTTTCCAGGAATAAGTGTAAGGAATGTCACAGCGGTCATGGGTGGCGACAAGGTTCATGCCACAGTAGATTTCCACCGTGTCGGCATCATAGAGAATCGTCACACGCTTTCCTATATATTCCTTGGGAACACTGTAATGGTGCTTGAACAACGAGACGTAAGAGTTCTTCCCGACAGTCATCAGTTTCCTTTCTTTCATTACGTAACGTTTCACGGGAAGCGGCCGAAGATAATCCTTCTCTCCCTGAAGGAACATTTCCTTGCGTGACACCTCCCGTCCGGCCATCACCTTTTCATTGAAATCAAGCAGGGAGACATGGATGGCGGTATTGAGTTCCTCCAGGCCGGAGAATGCCATTCCATCTATGTCAAGGTAAATGGAACGGTAGAGGAGCTTTACGGCATTCTCTACCAAAGCCTTGTCTTTGGGATGACGTACACGGGCGGGATAGACCGCACAGCCGTAATATCCGGCAAAAGCGGCGAAATCATCATTGATGACAGGCTCGTTGCGGTCGCTTCGTGTGACGGCAGCCTTCAGATTGTCGGGGACGATAGCCGCAGGAACGCCTTCAAAATATTGCATGGCATTCTCACATGCCTTTATCAGGTCTTCCTTGCGTTGCGACCACACGGCTTCGCAGTAGGTATAATGGCTGAACGGAAGGATGGCAACAAATACCTCGGCTTTCTTCGTCTCGCCCGTCATTTCATCAACAACTTCAAGTCTGTCACCGGCAAAGTCAATATACATCTGGTCGGCGGCATAGTGCTCGACATGACCGACGACCTTGATGTGAAACTTGTACTGACGGACAGCCCGTTTGAAGGAAGACAACTGATAGCCATCAGGATATTCGGCATGGTATTCCTTGAACAGTTTTCGGACACTCATGCCTTTGCGTGACAGGCGGGATACATATCCGGGAAGCAAGGCCTCCAATTCAATCCTTTTGGATGAAGGCTCCCGATGCCGGGTATCCGTGCAGCCGAACAGTTCATCCAACTGTCCATTGGGCAGGGAAAGAAGCTGTTCAATACTCTTGCCGCTTGAAAGGAACAGGCGGACATACTTGCGGACAGTATTACGGGAAGTATGAAACGTGGACGCCGTTTCCTTGATTCCCATGCCGGCCGCATAACATCTTAAAATGTTTTTGATTCGTTTATCCATTTGTATAGATTTTATTATCACCCCCGTTACACCAGGACTCGGGCACTCAAATCTACACAAAAAAATCTATAACAATAGGTGAACTAGGTGGTCAATACTATTTTGGCCAGAAGGGTCAATCATATTGTAGCCAAAGGGGACAATCCTGCTTGGCCAAAAGGGGCAAAGTCGCGTGGCTTTTCCAGGCACCGCCTAATGCGTCAGAGCCCAAATAAGCCGGAACCACCCCCTTGTACATCTCTATGTGGTCGATGATATTGACCGGTAGATTGGCCAGCGATACCTCGGAACCTTTTGTCTCCAGCGGCACCCCGTCGATGAAATAACGGACCGAATTGCCCGACATCCCGTTGATGGACAAGTCATAATCCGACCCGACGCCTCCTTCCTGTCGCACCTTGACACCCGACGTACGGTTCACCAGCTCATTCAGGTTGCTCAATGAGTTGACGACCGGCTTCACATCCAGCGCATTGACGGCAAACGCCCCTTCACGCAATTTCTGCGATTTGCTCTTGGCATAGACTTCCACATCCTTCAAGGCCACCGTCTCTTCCTTCAAGATGAAATCCACCGTCTTCTTCCCGGTCAGCCTCACAGATTTTTTCTGGCTTTCATACCCTATGAAAGAAGCGACCACGGTGTACGTTCCTTCGGGAAGTTCAAGTCTATAACTCCCGTTGTCATTCGAATAAGTGCCATAAGAAGTACCCTCGATGGCCAGCGAAGCCTGTGCTACAGGATGTCCGTCGGAAGATGTGATTTTCCCGGAAAGGATGGCAAGCTCCTGTGCAAGTGCGTCAGAAAAGCCGAAAACGGCTAGAAAGAAAATAAAAACAAACGTCAGGTGTTTCATAATACCTCAAATCTTCATATCCTCATGCTATGCCCGCGAAAAAACATACAAATACAAAGAGAAGAGGATTCTGTATATCCAGAATGGGTAAAGAAAAGTCCAGCTCGTTGTTTTCATACTTTATTTCCCGAAAGCATAAAAAACCATTTAAGACACTGGCAGGTCTTCTGACTTGTTTCTTTCCAGGAGCCTTCCCATCTTGCTAAAAGACAGTGGCATACAGATTTCCTGAAAATCATGCGAAACTTACAGCAGCGGGTCTGTTCAGGACTTTCACCTGATTCCCTTTTCATCACGCTTTACCAAGCTGTGAACCAATATCGCCACAAAGGTAGAAAATATTTTCTTATATGCTACACGACGGCAGATTTTTCATTTTCACAAAAAAGGTAGTATCTTAGCGACCACAAAAGAAATGAAACGTTATATTGAGTCTATCATGGAACTATCTCACCCCGAAATTCAGTTTGTATCATTAGGCCCCGGCGACCCTGAACTTATCACCTTAAAAGGGCTGAAGGCCTTACAGAATGCGTCGTACATATACTGCCCTTCCACCCTCACTCCGGCGGGCACACAAGCTTCATACGCGGCAAACACCTTAGTGGCATTGGGGATAGCCCAGGAGAAAATCAGGACATTTGCGCTCCCGATGAGCAAAAACAGAGAAGCGGCCCTGAAAGTCTATCACAACCTGGCAAACGAGATAGAAGACGGTTGCCACAAGCACCAGCAGATAGCCGTAGCCGCTGAGGGCGATGCCGGCTTTTACGCTTCCGTACAGTACCTGTACGAGCTTCTCAAGAACAAGAGTCTGCCAGTGAAACGAATCGCAGGTATTCCGGCGTTTATTGCCGCAGGCCCCGTGGCAGGCATTCATCTGGCCAAGCAGGAAGAAAGGTTGCTGGTAGTGCCCGGAATCATTACGGCCGAGGAGCTGGCCGAGAAGATAGATGCCGGCTATGTCATCGTCATCATGAAACTGCCGCTTTGTGCAGAAGCTGTGCTTCAATACCTCCACTCGAACCCGGACGCTGAATTCCATTATTTTGAGAATATCAGCCGGACAAATGAATTCTACACCTCAGATCCGGCAATTATCAAAGAGAAAAAGTTCCCTTACTTTTCGCTGATGGTGATAGGTAGGAAGCAGTGAGGCAGGGTGAAGAATTTCCATGTAAACCCCATTATTTTCAAAACGTTTTTTCACACATTTCTAAAAACAGAGTTAAATTTACCTCGACACGAACGTGACGAGGTCTTGACACGTTCGTGCTGATGTCTCGTCACGTTCGTGTCGCGACCTTGACAGCTACGTGTCGAGGTATTTTTGTATAGGCGCAATCACATCTGCGTCTATGCCACATAAATTCTTTTTCTTTGTACATCGGGACGATTGGATAAAAGCTGAAGTGGAATCCCCACCGAAATATCGTCAGATAAATACTGACTACTCAGTGTTCCTCGTTCAATCGTGTGAGTCGGTTCTTTCAGCAAAACAGAAAGAACATTTTCTGTTTCACTGATACTTTTACGAATAGTCTGCAAAAAGCCTCAAGCACACTCGGGTTTGCCCGCGCCTGATGGACAGCTATACAGAGCTCTATCGCCCCTTGTTGGGCAGCAAACTGCTGGAAAGGGTTTATAATACGCATCATTCGGGTTGAGACTGTTCCCGTATCCACCTCTACCGGCACCTGATAATCTATCTGATTGACATATATCAAGTATTAAGGTCTTTCATGAAAATTTTATGCTATACAACATATTATGTAATAAACAATGCGTACTTTTGTGTTGTAAAACATAAAAACAACTACAAAAATGAGATTCCTTATTAAATGCTTTATTAAAGGCCTGAGAATGATGGGCGACAACCAACTAAAAATTCTGAACAAATAATAGTTCACATTTGCCCATTTTGAACAGGCAAACAAAAAGACAAGAAATGAAACCGACCACCGGATACGACTTTAGCATATTCCGATGATCGGTGTTTTTTTTGATATAAAGTCACCTGAGAGCTGATGCCACAGCCTTGTCGTTTACCTGGGTTGCCGGTTCGTTAATTCTCATCAATTACGTCTTATCGCATTTCAGCCATCGTCCACGTTTCAGGCGTACGAGGAAGATAAATCCACGAAAACACAGTTCTACGCACATGGCAATCCATACACCTTGCAGTCCCAGTGTCGGGGCGAGCCAGGCAGCCAGAGTCAGACGTACAGCCCAAATGCTGAATAAGTTCATCAGGCATGGAACCAGTGTATCGGCTGCTCCGACAAAGACACCGTATGCAACAATAGAGGCCGCAAACATGGGCTCAGCAAAAGCTTCGATGCGTAAAGCCATTACCCCCAGCTGACGGATTTCTTCGACCGGAGTCATCATCCCAATAATCTGAGGGGCGAACAGATACATAAGGATACCCATTATGCCCATGATGGCCATTCCCATCAGTACGGTAATATGGGCAAAGCTGCGGGTCAGCTTCTTCCGTCCGGCTCCTATGCTCTGGCCAACAAGAGTGGTGGCCGGCACCCCCAATTCCCAGGGTGTGTTGCCGCATCCGCAATTCCGTAGCCGGGCATATAACAAAGACTTTCGGCCGTAATGGCAAAAGAATTGGCTGCAATGGCAAAGACTCCGAGTGGCGCTACGATGACTGTCGTCAGAATCTGTGCTCCGCAAATGACCACATGTTCTATTCCCATCGGGAAACCGATACGGAGTGCTTTCCTGAACGTGTCAGCTTTCAATCGGAAACGGCTTTCCCGGCTGTGGCAGCTCAGTTTCTCTGAGCGTGTAAGCAGATACCAGAGCAACACACCGGCAACGACGGTCTCTGCGGCAGGGGCACCCAAGGCAGGGCCGCTCCCGTTTCCATCCAAGGCAGCACCGCTCACACCAAGTCCGGCTCCCGGAATGGTGAACTGTATGCCTGCAACGCTGTATCCGCGTGTCGGGAAAATCAGAAAAAAGTTGAATACCACATCCAGTACACACATGATGACGCCCAGCAGACTGGGAACGCGCATATTTCCACTACAGCGCAGCATACCGCCTGCCAGAAAAATCATTTGCAGTATGGGCAGAAAAATGGAAAATATGAAGAAATAAACGGATGCATCCCGACGGATGGAAACATCGCCTCCCAGCCATGCCGGCAGTGAGGAACTGATGCTCGCGCCCAATATGGCCAGCAGCAGACTGAAGACCAGTGTACCAACAAGTGACTGCTGCAGCACCATACGCGCTCCCTTCAGGTCGCCTGCTCCGATTCTGTGAGCCACCTGTACGGAAAAGCCCGTAGCGGCAGCCGTGCAGAGTCCCCAGAAAAGCCATGTGGTGGTCGATACCAGTCCGATGGAAGCAGATGCCTCCGCACCGATACGTCCTACCATGGCTGCATCGATATACTGCATGATGATGGAAGACAGCTGTGCAATGATAGCCGGAACGCTGAGTTCTACGGTCAGGCGCAGCTGCTGTCGCAAGGTCATCGGACGGCCGTCACGGATAAGGTCAAGCAACACATCTGTTTTCTTTTGTGCAGCCGGATGCTCCCTGAATTGCTCCGGTAAGGCTCCATTTGTGTCCGTTTCAGGTAAGTTACGTTTCATCGGGTCATCCTTCTGTTGTTAAGGCATCGACAAAGCCCTTGAAGCGCGACAGGGCATCCTGTAATACCGAACGCGGACAGGCAATGTTCCAGCGCAGGAATCCTTCTCCTTCGGCTCCGTACATAGTACCGCTGTTGAGCCAGAGTCCGGTGGTTTCCAACAGACGGGCTTGCAAGGTATCGGAAGGCAGATGCAGTGCTCTGCAGTCTGTCCACACCAAATAGGTTCCCTCCAGCTTCGTCACGGGTATTTCAGGCAGGTGGGTACGGAAGAATGCACACAGACAGTCATAGTTGGCCTTCAGATAGTCCAGCAACTCAAGGAGCCAGTCCTCACCTTCATTATAAGCGGCGATGGTAGCCTCAACCCCGAAAGGATTGACATCGCACACCTCGTTGATGTTGATGGCACGGTCTATCCGCTGGTGCACGGCCTCATCGCGGGCTATGATACTTGCTATCTGCAATCCTGCAATATTGAAGGATTTACTGGGTGATACGCAGGTGACCGAATTCCACAAATGCTCCTCACTGACAGATGCATACGGTATATAGGTATATCCGGAGAAAACAAGTTCGCAATGTATCTCGTCCGATAGAACGGTCACATTATTCCGCTGACAAATCTCTCCTATCCGGCACAGTTCCTCACGGGTCCATACACGTCCTGCAGGATTATGCGGGTTGCACAAAAGCAACAGCTTTACGCCCGGTTCTTTCACTTTACGTTCCAGGTCGTCAAAGTCGATATGGTAGGTACCGTCCTCGTATATCAGAGGATTGGTGACAACGCGGCACCCGTTGTTACGGATGGATGAGAAGAAGCAGTTGTACACGGGAGGCTGCACAACTACACCGTCTCCAGGTTGGGTCAGAGCCTTGATGACAGCAGATACGGCCGGAACTACTCCAGAGGTATATAGCATCCATTCTTTACGGAAAGCCCAGTGATGGCGCCTTTCAAACCAGCGGGTTACTGCCGTATAGTATTCATCGGGGACACGCACATACCCGAATATACCGTGCGCTACACGTCTGGCCAGTGCTTCGGTAATTGCCGGTGCCGTACGGAAATCCATATCAGCTACCCAAAGGGGAAGTATATCCTTATCTGCCGGCAGGCTGTCCCACTTGTAGGAATTGGTTCCCCGGCGGGAAATAATTGTATCAAAGTCGTATTTCATGGTCCTTACATTTTAGTCGGTAAAGCAGGTACTTTCATCTCTAAGCCGGATTTCGCAGTCGGCAGGAGCCTTGATGTTCTCATCAATGGTTATCGAGCCATACTCGTCGGCTACGATACGTCCCGATGTAGGATTCTTAATGTTGGTTATGGCCCCGCGGATATCGGCATTCAGCGTGCTGTACTCAAAAGCACGGTCGCAGTCCGGCCCAAACGTACAGTTTTCCAGTACAAGGTCGTGTGCATAGCAAAGCGGCTGCTCGCCCGTGATGTGGCAGGTCACAAGACGGAGGTTTCTGGAGTGCCAGCCAAGGTATTCGCCGTTAAGCTCAGAATCGTAGATAGTCACATTCTCCACTTCCCAGAAAGCATCCTTGGTGGTAATCTTGGCATTGTGAATCTCCACATTCTTCACATACTGGAAAACATACTTGCTGTCACTCTCCAGTCCGTCCACATAAATGTCATTGCTGAACATAAAGGGATAAGTTCCTCCATGCAACTTAAGGTTTTTGATGCGGATGCCGTTGCAACGCCAGAATACCTCATCGGCATCGTTCATCGTGACGTTTTCAATGTCAATCTCACTCATCTCGCGGAACATTTTGGGAGCGTCAATCACGGTATCCTTCATCTGCAGATGGTCGGAATACCATAAAGCCGAGCGTCCTCCCACATCGAAATAGCAACGCTCAATCTTAAAACCGTGAACATGCCAGAAAGGGTAATTCCCCTCAAAACGGCAATCTACTGCCTCAATGTTGCTGCACTCCTTGATGGCCGATTCTCCGGCACGGATTATTACGTTTTCCAAACGCAGATTATGCGACTCAAACAAAGGGCGTTCGCCCCCGAATTCTGAATTTCTGATAACTTCCATATAATTTTCTTCTCCAATCATATCTGTTACTTATCAATTAACCGATACAAAAATAGAAAAGGGCAGAATGCCGAATGGTATACAAATCCTCGGACTATATACCCATGTTACAGATTTTGGAAAAAGGCAGACAGAGCTGGCCTTGCATATACAACAGAAGCTGAATCACATTCCACAAACCAGAAAGAGTAGTTTGCCCATATTCCCGCCAAGATTCGCACGAAATTTTGTAGCTTTGCAGACAATTTTGAAAAAATGACAATGAAAAATAAACTCATCCAAATTTCAGCATGGATTGCAGCCCACATCACCCTTGTGGTGGTGTTGGTGACAGCCGTGGCTCTCTTTCTTCCCTCCTCGTTCGTCTGGATAGATACATCGGCTATCACACCGATGCTGGGCGTGGTGATGTTCGGCATGGGACTGACACTTCGTCCGTCTGACTTCCGGCCGGTCTTGCAACATCCGAAAGACATCCTCGTCGGCGAACTGGCACAGTTTCTTATCATGCCCTCGCTGGCGTGGCTGCTCTGCAAGTTATTGTCGCTACCGGAAGAACTCGCCTTAGGAGTGATTCTCGTGGGATGTTGTCCGGGAGGTACAGCCAGCAATGTTATCTGCTACCTGGCCAAAGGCGATGTAGCCCTGAGCGTGGCCATGACCGGAGTCTCTACACTGCTGGCTCCCATCGTAACACCTGCACTCGTATGGCTGCTTGCCGGAGAGTCGGTGAAGGTAGATGTGACAGGCATGTTTTTAAGTATCGTACAGGTGGTGATAGTGCCCATCGTATTGGGAGTGGCTGCCAATCATTACTTCCAGCGCACCACCCGACGGATTGTACCGTTGCTACCGATGATTTCCACCTTATCTATTGCGTTCATCATCGGCATTATCGTAGCACACAACGCAGCCAGCATCCTTGCATGCAGCCTGATAGTGGCCGTAGCGGTGATTCTGCACAACGTACTCGGACTGGCTTGGGGATATGGTCTCTCCTCTCTTGTCGGAAGTGAGCCGTCCAAACGGTCGGCCATTGCCATCGAGGTAGGTATGCAGAATTCAGGTCTGGCCACTTCACTGGCCGCCACCCATTTTGCCCTGTTTCCCATGGCGGCCGTACCCGGAGCCATGTTCTCGGTATGGCACAACTTTTCGGGCAGCATTGCGGCACAGATTTTCAGAAGACAGGCAGATAAAAAATAAAGAATCAATGCCTGCACATGCGGCATTAGAATGACAGCATAAAAAAAAGCCTGCGGTTCAAAGACACATCTGAACCGCAGGCTTATCATGTTTCAGTAACTGATGTTACTGCGCTTTTCCTAACAGCACTTCTTCTCCCTGCACAAAGGTAATGTCACGAGGAATGCCTGCTCCGTTAATCCGGTCAAGGTCGGCCTGAAGTGCCGGAGTGATTCCACCGTTCTCTTCTCTGTATTTCTTCGCAAATTCCACGTTGCCGTCGCCCTGTGTCTGAAGAATCAACGCAGCCCAGCCGTTCATGGCTTCCTTGGCCTTTGCAAAATCAATCACATACTGACCTTTGTCATCGCGTGAAAATGCCCCTGCTTTCTCCATGTAGTTGAAGCACATCATATTGGCTTTTCCGTGTGAAGAAGCTGCTCCAAAACGGACTGAACGCAGAATGCCTGCAATATAAGTAGCCATCGCATCTTCGGCTGTAATGTTCGTGATTTCGCCCATTTCGATCAGCTTGGTCACCATGAACAGACCCAGGATGTCTGCCTTGGCTTCTTCCCAGGAAGTCTTCTCTGTGCCCATCACTGCATCTACGCTTTCATTGGTACGGATAGTCTGCTTCACACCCAGTCCGTGTGCCACTTCATGGAAAGTCACGTTCCAGAAAAACGCATCAAAGTTAAGGTATTTCTGCTGTTCGGGCGTAACGACAAGTTGTCCGATAGGCAACAGAATCTTGTCGAACTTAGCCTTCATGGAATTACGCAATTGCAGACGGCGTGTACCTTTCAGCGCATGTACCCGCTCGTCGTTCGGCAGGTTAATGGCAATAGTTTTACTTCCCGCGTTGCAGTCGCCGGCATAGTACACTGCATCATACACATTCAGGTCGGACGACGTACCCGGCACAAAGGTTTTATATTCCGGCGGACAAGGCAACTCTTTCTGAAGAGCCGGAAGCATGGCTACGAACTTGGCCAGGTCCTTGCTGCGGGCTTCATCCTTCAGCAGGATAAACGACTCGTACGAAGCCTTGGTTTCGCGGAACTTATCATCGTAAGTTTCAATAGGCCCTGTCACGAAGTCAATCTTGCTGTCCTTCATGTCCATCCATGCCAGGTCGCTGGCCAGATAATCATCTGTCTTGAATGCTTCGATACGCTTTTCAAGGTAGGTTTTCAGGCCCGGGTCTTCTGCCAGTGCCACCGCTTTCTCCAGCAAAGCACAGATACGTTCTATTTCCGGGGCATAGGCTTCATGATACCATACGCTCTTTAGAGAACCGTCTTCGTTGCGGCGGATAACCGTGTACCATGAGTCCTTGTTTTCATCCTCAAAGGCATTAAACTCCGCTTCGGTAATATCCAGCGGGTAATAGTTGCATACATCCGGTTTCTCACCATAACCAGCCAGGAAAGGCTTGTTATTGTCCAGACGGTCCCATGCCCCATAGTGAATCATCGCAAACTCTTTCGCATAGCTGTCGGTAATGGTATCGAGCAGGCTTTTATCACCGAATGTCTGCTTCCAGAAAAGGTCGTCGGTAATTTTCCCCACCTGGAAGAATATTCTCACCAACTCTTTTTCCTTGTCGCTCAGGTTGTTCACAAGGTCAGACTTAAGTTCAACAGATGCATACTCCTCTACCTTTGCTTTCATCGACGATTCCTTCTGCTGGCTGCTGCACGAGCACAGGCAGGAGGCCATTGTGGCAACTCCCAACAAGGCTGCCGAAAAATTAATCATTCTTTTTCTCATACTTCATTGATTGTTTTGTTTGTTTGCGAAGATACGAAAAGTCCTCAATATCTCAGACATTCAGTGATATGGTTTTGCTTCTGTCTACACACCTTTCATGCGGAAAAGCTGCAATGCCTTGACTAGAATACCCCACTTCTTGTATGAGAATTTTCCATAAACCTGTAATACTCGGCAAAAAAGCTATAAATTTGCTATCGAGTTTAAAACAAACCAATAGGAAAAAAACAACCAAAAACAAGATAACATGAAAAAAGTAATTGTGATTTCAACCAGTCTGCGTGCTGGTTCCAACAGCGACATGCTGGCCGACAAATTCATAGAAGGTGCCCTCCAGGCAGGCCACGAAGTAGAAAAAATCTCACTCATCGGAAAAGATATACGTTTCTGCCGTGGATGCCTGGCTTGCCAGAAACTGGGCAAGTGTGTGATTCAGGACGATGTAGACGCTATCATGCAGAAAGTGCTGCACGCAGATGTCATCGTATGGGCTACCCCGATTTATTATTTCGAGATGAGCGGACAGATGAAGGTACTCATCGACCGTATGAATGCATTATATACTTTGGATTACCAGTTCCGCGACGTCTATATGCTGACCGTGGCAGCCGAAGAAGAGCCGGAGGTTCCTCAACGTGCCGAAGCGGGTCTCACGGGCTGGATTGACTGCTTCCCGAAGAGCCGCCTGGCCAGTACACTTTTCTGCGGCGGAGTGGCTGACCCACGTGCTATCAGCGGACACAGCAAACTGAATGCAGCTTACGAGATGGGGCTTCACTGCTGATAAGATTTCAGAAAAAACTGCGCCGGACAAAGTGATTAATAGGATATCACCACCTCCGGGGAAATTCAATAACTCTTGTTCCGGAGTTCCAGCGTCACATCCATGTAGCTACGCTTGCCTTCAATGTAGTCGGCATACAAAGTTTCCGCATCCTTACCTTTCAGGATGCGGCACTTGCCGCACGATTCACAATCGTGCAGGCACTTCCAGGCATCGAGCACATACGCCCGGCGAGCTTCCTGGGTGGATTGTTCAGTTGGAGGAGGTGTCATAAATTCTGTTTTGCTTCATACAATAATACGCAAATATATCAGTTTTGTTCATTATCTTACAAGGAAAAATTACCGTAGCCATGAAACAAAAACCCCTACACTCCTGCCCCGAACTTATTGACTACATCAATGAAACGGGTTTCCTTCCCTTGCTAAGCATGGGCATTGCCGGATGGTCAGCCGAAGAAGTCACGGACGAAGACTGCCAGTACACCCGTTTGCCCGACGGCGGATGGGAATGGCCGCTTTGGGAATGGAAAGGTGCCATCCTGCAAGAAAGCGGTTGCGCATACGGCAAGTTCTTCAAGGACAAAGCCGCATTCATCAGCCGCAAGTGGTGGCCCGACTTCTGCAATTACCGGCGGAGCATTTTTCCTTATCCGGAGGCGGGAAGCATTGAAGAAACCATCCTCGACGTACTAAGATGCGAAGGCAGCCTGATTACACGGGAACTGCGTGCGGCATGCGGATTTACAGGACCGAAAATGCGGAGCCGCTTCGATGCCTATCTCACCCGACTGGAAATGGGCGGCTACATTGTGACGGAGGATTTTATCTACCCCCTCGACCGCCACGGACGGGAGTATGGCTGGGGCTGGTCACTGCTCACCACGCCCGAACGTCTCTTTGGACGGGAGGCCTGCCATCCCGACCGCAGTCCGCAGGAATCACGCGAACGGATGCTCACCCAGTTCCGGAAGATACTGCCGCATGAGTCTGAAAAGACGTATGCAGCCCTGCTGAAATAAGTCTACAGGAACATCGTCAGCAACGGAATGCTCAGCACGGAAAGCAAGGTAGTGAGGAAGGTTCCTTCTGCCATGATGACCTCCCCTTTCTGATACTGGATACAGAACAGGGTGCCGTACGAAGCTACGGGCATGGCCGCCAACACCACATTGATATTGGCAATGGTTTCGTCCACCCGGCAAAGGCGTGAGAGATACAGGATAAGGAGTGGAACCAGCATCAGGCGCAAGGCCGACATCAAGTAGATGGCCGTATTGCCAAACATCCGGCGAATGGGTACACGAGCAATGGACGAGCCGATGATGAGCAGCGCAGCAGGCACGGTGACATTTCCCAACAGGACAAACGGGGTACTGATAACACGGGGAGGTACCCATCCGGTCACGACAATCAGAATGGAGAGGTACGACGCAATCATGGCCGGACAGTAGAGAGTACGCCAGTCAAAACGCATCTTTCCCTGACCGCCTGAAATAAACAGGGTACCGAATACAAAAATCAGCAACGTGCTGGGGAAATTAAGAATGCTGGCATAGAACACCGCACTGGCTCCAAAAATGGAAGCCACGATGGGGTAGCCGATGAAACCCACATTGCCGAATGCCAGCATAAAACTGTAAATACCGCGGTCGGACAGCTTGACGGGCAAATAGCGCGGAAGCAGAAAGGCTAACCCGATAAGCACCACGTAGGTAGCAAAACCTACCACGAGCAAAGGCAGAATCAGCTTCTTGTCGGGAAGCGTGTCGCCCATCACCGACGAAAGTATCAGACTGGGACACGTCACGTTGATAACCAGCCCCGAAAGTTTGCGGTCGAAATCCGCATCCATCATTTTCTTCTTACTCAGATAATAGCCGATGATTACCAGAATAAACAGGATAATCATCTGTGTAACGATTGCATCCATTGTTTCTTCTTACCTTAAAAAAAGTCGTGCAAAGATACAGATTTTTCTTTACTATTTCATGTTCACCATTAATCGGCTTTTCGTACATTTGCACCGCATTTTAAACGTATTGAACACACACCGGGCTATTTCTTTCGGGAGGTAGCCTTGTTTATATAGAACCACTTAAAAACAAAAGCAATGGAAACTTTTTATGACGTAGTAGCAGGCAATCAGCTTGTATTGGTGGACTTCTTTGCCACCTGGTGTCAACCTTGTAAAATGATGCACCCGATTCTGAAACAAGTGAAAGACGTGCTGGGCGACCGCATCCGTATCATCAAGATTGATGTGGACACACACAGCGTATTGTCTCAGAAGTACCAGATTCAGTCCGTCCCCACCCTCATGCTGTTCCGCAACGGAGAAGTGCTCTGGAGAACCAGCGGCGTAATGCAGAAGGCCGAGCTGCTCAGTACGATTGACCCGTTTCTGAGATAATAATCCGCACGAAAAACAACATCGCACAAAGTACAATAAAAAATGACGAGAAAAGAAAAAATCATATCTTTTGCCTGGCAACACTTACTGCTCTTCGTTGCCTTGTATGTCATGACACTGGGAATTGCCGCCTGCGTAAAGAGCATGCTGGGAGCAAGCGTCATCAGTGTATTGCCCTATGTATTTCATGATGCGGGAACCGGCGGACTGACACCGTCACTGACCATCGGGCAATACACCTTCATCATGAATGCCCTGCTGGTAGTAGGGCAAGTGGGAGTACTCCGCCGGCAGTTTGACCCGGTCCAACTGTTCCAGTTGCTCGTGGGTTTTGTATTCGGCATGTTAATCGACCTGAACCTCTACCTTCTTTCATGGCTGCAACCCGAAGCTATATGGAAGAAAGCCGTGGCCCAACTGGCCGGATGCACCATCCTGGCAGCAGGCATTGCACTGGAGGTAAGATGCGGCAGCGTGACCATGCCTGGAGAAGGCTTTCCCGTCGCCATCAGCAAGGTGACGGGCATAGAATTTCCGAAGGTCAAGATTGTGGTAGACGTTTCACTTGTGCTTCTCGGTATCGTCTTCTGCTACATATTCTTCGGAAAATGGCAATGGCACATCATCGGAGTAGGTACGCTGTTTGCCATGTATTATGTAGGATGGGCCGTACGTATTGCCAGCCACCACCTGAAATGGTTCGACCGTCTACTTAAGTACCGTCCGGGATTCCGGAGATACATCTACGGACTGGCAAGATATATTTACAGAAAGTAGGCACACGGGAAGAATCTCCCCCGCCACAAGCTCAGGTTTGTCATTTAATAATTAATTTTGCACCCCGATTATACAATTACATCTACCCGCACATGAAAAAACTAAGCAAAAATGCCATTATAGGCTATCCGGCAGGAATTATCACCGGGATTACCTACGGATTGAATCCCTTATTTGCGATGCCGCTGATGAAGAACGGTGCCGCCACAGAGTCTATACTTTTCTTCCGCTACGCTTTCGCGGTGCTGCTCTTAGGCCTGTTCCTGCTGCTCCGCAAACAAAGTTTCCGGGTTTCAGGAAAGCAAATCGGCGTATTGTTCATCCTCGGACTGCTTTACACCTCCAGCAGCATCTTTCTTTTCGATGCATACGAATACATCGCTTCCGGACTGGCTACTACGCTGGTATTCCTCTACCCCGTCCTCGTGGCCATTATCATGGTGTTCCTGAAAGTCGTTCCCTCATGGCCGGTATGGCTTGCCATTGCTGCCACCTTCGGAGGTGTGCTCATCATGACACAAAGTGACGGTTCACAAACCATCAACCCTATCGGTGTGCTGCTCTCCATCGCCTCGGCACTGGTGTATGCACTCTTCATCGTCATCATCAACCGCAGCAAGGCCATTGCCGGCATATCCAACTCCCTCCTCACCTTCTATGCACTCATGGTAGGAGCGATTGTCTTTATCGGAAAAATCCTCAGTTCCGACACTGCAATTACGGCTGGAATCACTACCGGAGCAGACTGGCTTAACCTTGTGGGACTTGCCCTGCTGCCAACCATCGTTTCTACGGCCACCCTCGCCATTGCCTCCCGTAACATCGGGGCCACCAAGGCTTCTGTACTCGGCGTATTCGAACCCATCACCGCCATCATTGTCGGCACACTGATGTTTGGCGAACCGCTGACCACCAACATCATTGTCGGCATTTCCATTGCCATGGTAGCCGTCACGTTCATGATTACCGTGACCAAGCGATAACGTATATAGAGCAAGTAAAAACATGAGAGACTTTGCCGCAATAGATTTTGAGACCGCCAACAACCAGCGCTCATCCGTATGCTCGGTGGGCGTGGTCGTGGTGCGCGACGGCGAGATAGCCGATACCTTTTATTCCCTCATCAATCCGGAACCGAATTATTACACATACTGGTGCTCACAGGTACACGGACTTACCCGCGAAGATACCGAAGATGCACCGGTATTTCCTGCCGTATGGGCACAGATTGAGCCGCTGATTGAGGGCCTGCCGCTCGTGGCACACAACCGTCCCTTCGATGAGAGCTGCCTGAAAGCCGTCTTCCGCGTCTATCAGATGGACTATCCCGACTATGAGTTTTATGATACCCTGTGCGTGGCACGCAGAGTATTTCCGGAGCTCCCCAACCACCAGTTGCACACCGTGGCCGCTGCCTGCGGATACCGTCTGGAAAATCATCACCACGCACTGACCGATGCCGAAGCCTGCGCATGGATAGCTAGAGAAATATTATGACACCCATGAAAAAAATCCTGCTCGCCATCGATTCCTTTAAAGGCTGCCTTTCTTCCGAAGAAGTGGAAGCCGCCTTCTCGCAGGCCCTCACCGCCCGCGGGGCAGAAGTCCGTTCCCTCCCCATGTCCGACGGAGGCGAAGGAATGCTTCCGGCCTTTATCACTGCCTTCCACGGGCAACTTCTCCAAGCGAAAGTACACGACCCGCTGATGCGTCCCGTCACCGCTTGCTACGGCATTGCTCCCGATGGAACCGCCGTCATTGAAACTGCACAAGCCTGCGGACTGACGTACCTGTCTGCCGAGGAACGCAATCCGTTAGTGGCCACCACCTACGGCGTAGGTGAACTCGTGGCACACGCCGTACAGCGCGGATGCCGGCGCTTCCTCATCGGACTGGGCGGAAGCGGTACGAGCGATGCCGGAAAAGGCATGCTTCAGGGCCTCACCGACTCCCTGGCTCCCGGCGGCACGATAGAAGACGTGTTGAACGGTCCCCTGTCCGACTGCCACTTCATTCTGGCCAGCGACGTACGCAATCCGCTCTATGGACCCGAAGGCGCCGCTCACATCTTTGCCCCACAGAAAGGAGCCACTCCCGAGATGGTGGAAGAACTGGACCGACGCGCCCGTCAGTTTGCCGAAGAATCCGCCCGGCGCATGGGCAGAGACGCATCCTTCCAACCCGGTGCCGGAGCTGCCGGCGGACTAGGATACGCCTTCCTGCAATACCTTCAGGCTACCACCCAATCGGGTGCCGACCTCCTGCTCGACCTCTGCGAATTCGACACCCTCCTGACACATACCGACCTCGTCATTACCGGCGAAGGACATGCCGACCGTCAGACACTCATGGGCAAGCTTCCCGAACGGGTGATGCGGCGGGCACAGGCACAGCATGTCCCCGTCTGGCTGGTAGCCGGAAAAGCCAGCGATGCCGAATCCTTGCTGAATGCCGGATTCAGTCGGGTGGACAGCCTTACCCCCGATGGTATGCCCCTTGCAGAAGCCATCCGTCCGGAAGTCACCCGGGAGAATATCCGCCGGTGGGTAGAAGCCGTATGGAATCAGCTTAAAAAGTAGTATCTTTATCCCGAAATACACACATCCAAATTCCTAAAAACATGAAAGCTTATTCGTTACTGTATCTGTCGCTGTGTTCTTTGGTAACACTCTATGCGTGCCAGTCGTCACATACTACCCAGATGGAAAAGAAAGAACTGAAAATGCTGGAAGATTCCCAGCCGAAATCAGAAGAAGAAGCCTTCGAGAATTTCTACACTCCCTCCCACGAAGGTCTGATTAATTGGGTACTCACTGACACCGCCACCTTCTCCCATCCTTTCACTCAAAGCATCGAAAAGGAATACGTCACCATTGCCACTTCAGACGACAAATGCCTGCGCATCTATTCATGGAATACGGGCGAAGGAGGAACCATGATCTGCTGGGGCAACCTCATCCAGTACAGAAGCGGAACAGAAATAAAAGCTGTCCATCAGTCGCTCGACATGCTGCTGCATCCCGACGGCGAGCATGATGAAATCGATTTCGGCAGCTACATCGACACCATCTATACCTATCCCTGTACAGACGGCAGCAAGCTGTACATGGTCAACGATTATTTCAGGATATCCAGCAACTACTCCGCCAATTCCCTGGTGGCTATGCGGATAAAAGATGGGAATCTCGTCAGCGCCCCTTGCTTCGTACGCCACGGCAAACGCTCAGACACCATAGGCTTTGAACACAGCATTGCTGACTGGTACTTTCTTGCCAATCTGGGCGAAGGATGGGACTGGCTTTTCCGATACGACAAAAAAGCACAAAACCTGTATGTAGCCACCACAGACAGCATGAACTGCATTTCCGACCGATACGACATCTACCATTTCAATGGCACAGATTTTGTCTATCAGAAAACCGGAGCTCCTTTCTGGCTGCATCCCCAGTTGCACCACTACCAACGGCTGGAACTGTTTTTCAGAACGAAAGATTACATCATCCGAATCGACAATCTAGACGGAGAAACCATGCGATACGCTTCCTGGAAAAGCACACAGCAGATGTCGGATAGTCCCGAACTGGTACTGAACGGCAGCTATGTAGAAAAGGACAACACCTTCCTCTTCTCAAAAGGCAGCTACCGCTATGTGGTAACCATGGGCGACAAAGCCACCCTGAAAGTACAGCACAACGGAAAAACCATCCTGCAACAAACGCAAGAAACGAAAGAGTTCTGATACGCCCGCTGCAGACTTTATAAAGCAAACAACCGGGGCCGGCGGCACAACCTGTTGCAGTTGTCCAGCAAGGCCCCGTTGGAAAACACAATGCCCTCCATCTTCATCACTCCCCAGTCTTCGTGAGCATGCCCATATAGGTGATAGCGGGGCTTCACTTCCAGCACCCGCCGGCGAAGCGGTGCATTCCCCCAATGCGTTCCGGCCGACTTGTCCAGCAACATCGCCGGAGGCTCGTGCGTAAGGAGCACATCCACCCCGTCAGGAATCAGACTTTCCGGATGATTGTAAGCCAGACCGAAGAACCTCACCCCGTCTATCACGCACCCACGGTCTTGCAGAAAGTGCATCCCGTCGGGCAGGTCCTCAATCCCCTCCGCATCCCAGAGGCACAAATCATGATTCCCTGTCACAAATAGCTTATGAGGATACGGAAGTCCCGCAAACCAGTTCAGGAAGTCAAGTACCTCCTCTTCCGTTCCGTTTTCTGTAAAATCTCCGCAATGCACCACTACATCCGCCTCCGGAAGTTCCGTCAGCCGCGCGTGCTGATTATGCGTATCTGATAATTGAAGAATTCTCATTGAATTGAAATATGAATGTTATCAGTTTCTGTTTCACCCTCTCCAAACACCTTATAATCGGAAAGACCCAGTTCCTCATACCTATGGCCTGCTTCCTTATGAATAGGAATGACCCCTATCCGAGGTTTTACAGTCTGGCATACCTCTCTTAAAGTCTGTACATCGGCATGACCGCTTGTGTGAAAACCATCTTTTACTCCATCGTATATCCGACCAGGGAAAAGGCTGCGAATACGAATTACCTCCTCATTCGCACTTTCTGAATCTGGCTCTGCATACCCGCTCCACATGGAATAAACCAACCAAGGCTGCTCGTCATTATACACGTCAAGCATTCCTTTTATCAACTTGAAACTACTTGCACGGACAAGCATAAGAAATCCCGTAGACTGAAGTTTATCTTTCACCTTCTTCGTCCGATAATTAATCAACTCAAACGCATCAAACCGAAAGCAGTCCGACTTTTTCCCTGCATACCTCGTAAAAATATCCAATATGCTTTTCTGGTATTTATCCACAATAAATAGGCGTTTCGTGTCTTTGCAGGCCTGATGAAACGCTGCCAAGCGTTCCAAGTCCGTTGAAGAACAAAGAGCAAATACATACTTGTGCATACGTAAAGCCTGAATCACATGACGGGTTATCTCACCTTCCGTGAGCACATGCTCTTGCTTCCGGCCAAGCATCGTGCCTTCGGTAATAAGCACATCTACGTTTTCAATCCATGTTTCTAATGTAGGAAACAATCCTTTCCCCAAGAAGCCATGTCCGCGGAAATCGCCTGTGTGCAATATTCTCTTCCCTTCACATTCAATCAGCAACATATACGCATCGAAAGCTGAATGGCTTACAAAATACGGTGTAACAAATATCTTACCTTTGCCAGATACATCCATGCGTCTGGCCGTATGGTAAGTATGCATTCTTTTCACCGCTTCCACCAGCTTTGTGTAATCGCCGTGAGCCATCAAGGCCTCATACTTACCAAGCAACACTTCTTTAGCGCCTGGACCAAGGTATTGCGGCACATGAGCCGGAACCAAGTGATGCAGCCCGATGTGGTCACCATGATAATGCGTATAGAACACCGCATCTGCCCCTTCAATAATTTCTGACACTTGTTCGGCTGTCAGTTCCACCTTGCCCGTTCCAGGAAGATTGCTCCCCAAATCAATCAGCACCTTACAGTCTTCCGTTGATATTTCTGTAATGCATCCTCCTATCTGGTTGGCTCCCCGATGAATTGTGATGTTCATAGTTTCAAGAGCGGTTTCTGTTCGTCCATGATGCAGATGCACGGCTGCCCGATTTCGTCACACGCCTTCTTGAAACGCTCCATCTCCGAGCCCGCGTATGCCAGATAGAATTCAGGTTTCTCAACCGGGATTTTTACACCCTCAAGTTCTTTCGGCAAGATTCCAAACTCTACCTTTGCCGACAACACACCTTCCATTTCCTGCACAAATTCACGATACCCTCTGTCGCTTCCTAAGGTATCCTTAAACTTGTTGATATGGTCCTGCACGCCAGATTTCGTGTTTTTATTAAAAGAGCCATCCCTTTGCAGCCCCGTAGCCCCTATTCCCTTTTTCAGTTCAATGACAGCCAGCCTAAAATTCTTTCCCGGCTGCACGGCAATGATGTCAAAGCGAGGATGAGAATACACCTCAGAATGATAACCGACACTTTTATCTTCCGTAACCGAAAACTCAATATCTATCACTATGAAATCAGTCTCTTCCCTTTTCCGGTTACACACTGATATTTTTTGTTGCAGCAATCTTTCTTCATGCGCTCCATCCGCTTCTTCTAACAATGCCTGGTTCCATTTATCCATCACCTTTCCAGCCTTCTTAAAATATGTTTCCGGAGTTCCAATCTTTATCAATTCATCTCTTTTCTCTTTAAGACCCGTAAAAACCTTTTGAGCCTCGACTACTGACAGACATTGCTCTTTCTCAATCTTTCTTTTACAGAGTTCTTCTAGTTTGTCATTAGCCATGAATTCCATCCAAGTCCTTGGAATATTCTGATGCTCTTTCTTGAGATAAAAATAATTAGAGTCAAAATTCCGTGTTCGTGGAGTAATTTTCAATATCTGACCTCCCTTATAATAAATATGTACCTGATTTCCTCTCAAGTGGACGTCGAGCTTTTCATCTATCGGTACATCAGGATTGTTTACAGTGGCATTCGCATACGCTATAAACCCAGCCCATTCGCTATTGTCCTTCCAAATACGGTAATCCTTAAACTCACCTCGTTTAATATATGCCATAATTTTATTTTATGATGATTTCATTTATATCTTTTCCACGTAGCACAAATCCGCTTCAGCAGACTATCCTTCAACTCCTGCGGTTCACGCACCTCCACCTTTTCACCCATGGCCAGCAACTGGCTCGTAAGCTCCGGAGTGAGGCACAAATAGTATTCAAAATCACTATATTCTCCCTCTTTTACCGCTATTTCCTGCTGGGAAGAATGCAGCGGAAGCGAGCGCATGTACTCCACGTGAACCCCATACACCCGAAGCACCACCCTTTGAGGCTGTAACGCTTCATTCACAAAAATCCCTACCGTATGCGCATAATACCTCTCCGCCTCGAAATCGTCAGGCATCAAAAAAGAATCCTCCTCCAGCTGCATAGTCTGAACCCGGTCCAGAGAAACATTCCGAATTCCATTTTGCTCCTCCAGGTAACCAACTACATACCAGCGCTGGTGATACACCTTCATCGCATACGGATGAAAATGAAAAGTCTGTCGGTTCCCCTTGAACGGCTGGGAATCAATCTGCAACTTTTTGTTCAACTGCATAGCCTCCATCACCAGCTGCAAATACTCCCCACCTGCGGGAATCTCCTCCAGTAAAATCCGGTCTTTCATGTTCCGGCCCGCATCAATCATGTTCGATACGGTAAATGAATTCAACAGCCATTGCCTGATCTTATCACTTTTCAGCAATTCAGGAGAAGATACATAATATTTACAGGTTGACAAATCACACTTTATCTCCACATCAAACAATTCGGCAATCGCCTCCCTGTGCACATGAAACGTTCGCTTGGCAAGCGGATTTCCATCTCCCATGCAACTATGCTTCCAACGGTCAGCAATCTCCTCAAAAGTCAGCCCGGGGTGTTGCAGAAGTAGATTGAGCAGCCAAATATAACGGTTAAACGTCTTACTAATCATTTTTTCATCTGTTTATCATTCAGTATCAGCGGCCATACATTCTAAAATGACTCTGTCGCAAAACTAAAAATAATATCTGCAAAAACACTGCACACCCCGAAAAAATAAAAAAATATCCGCTTTTTATCGACTATGCAGTGTAATTGCATACCCCCTTACTTATTTTGCCTTCCGAACCATTAACTCCTAAAATTATGAACAAAAACAAGAATCAGAAGCGAAAAGTAGCCTTATCTCAAAAGAAAGCCCTCACCACACTCCAGTTTCAGGCTGAATGGGGACTTAAACAGCTCAATGGCCGTGAAAGTATCCTCCAGCAGCAACTTAGTAATGAACTCACTCTCATCGAACAACTGGATTTTACTCAGGACCTACTTGCCATCCAGAAATTTACAATCCACGTACAGCAACATGTACATGCGCACCCACTCTCCGAACAAGGAGATTTCACCAAAAGCCTTGTTGCCATCACCTTGGGAATCGTTCCTGTAGAATCCATATCCCCCGATGCCACTTTCCTTCCATGGTCCGAACTGGCGCAAAAGAAAATGCTCAGTCTCTATTATCCCGAAGAAGCAAGGAATGCCGTCGTTGCATGGGCTTCCCAAAACGGTTACCAGACTTCCACCTACTTAGGCACGCCAATCGTGAAGTTCAAACACATTTATTTAGTGATTAAAAGGGGGCAATAAATTGATAAGGGGCAGCCCCCTACATCCGTCTCACCAAATCCGTATCCACCGTTCAGACGACGTTCCCACACACATACAAACCACAAAATGAATAATCCAAACAGTGGCTAAGATTATCATCAAAATACGAATTAAATTCTTTTTAGTGGTTGATTTCATTGTCTTTCCTCTTTTTCTGCAATTATACATTAAGCCATATTATCTCTTGCATTTGGTGAAAACCCGCAACCTGAACTGGTGCGGTGGAAGCGTCTCATCCGGGTATATCCCCCATTTAACCTCTGCGTCGGGCGGCAGCTGTAAAAAACGTTCGTGCACCACGTCCATCGCCTCCGTCGTTTCCTTGTCGTCCGACCAGTCCGCATTTTCTATTGAGAACACAGCCATCGCCACCTCATCTGCAGACGAATACTTCGCCGGCAGCTTCTTCCACCAGTCCTTCACTTCCTTCCTCAGGAAATCCAGACTACCGGCAAGCATAAAAAAGTCGATGTGTTTAGAAGGAGTCGGAAACTGCAGGAAAGTCCTGAAATCATTAAAGTCGAAGGTAATCATACAACGACGCAGCACCATCCCCAAAAGCGAATCCGTAAACTCAATTATCTTCCGGTCCGCTTCCTGAAACACTTCCGTAAGCGTGGCATACCGGGAGTCATCATAATCCACTGTATAAAGAGCGTCTACCATCGGTTCCAACGCCTTCAGCAGACCTAAAGCATTCTTCCGCTTTTCCGCTCCCTCCGACGAATGAGGAATAGTTGCCACCAAAATGATTGCCTTGTTTCCTAACTCTCTGGCCTTCTGCAGGAAAGACCTGATGCACCCCTCTCCTGTTCCTCCACCAAGGCATACCACAAACACCGCCACAAGTCTGCCCCTTAATACACTCTCTATTGCAGGGAAAGACTTACTGCACTCATACTCCGCAAGAAAACGGTCCTTACCGCTGCCCAGCCCTTCCTGTCCAATCAGGTATTTGCCGCACAAGGACAACTCATCCATTTCCTTCCGGTTCATGCCAAACGCATACAGTTGCACATCTGGCAGACAGCATTTCCGCATCTGGTCTACCACACGACCTGCTCCCCCGCCAATACCCACTATAGATGCAAAACGTCCACTTCCCGGAATCAGCGGTCTGTAATCGAATAGCTTATCTAAATTCTCTTCCATACATTTTTTTCTTTTAATGATTTTCATAATGTATGGCAAATATGCACCTGAAAATATGCCATATAGGGGAATATGAAGAAAAAAATTTTATCCGGTGCTCCGAATTATTTAATAGGTAACTTGTCCTGTAAGTTATTTGAAGCAAAAACTTTAAATTAATGGCTAATGCCTCCAAAGAGCAAAAGTACAATTCATTATCTACTTTTTATTATTATCAGAATATTTTATCATACCACTCATCTACATCTTCACGTATCGATTCATAATACTCACATATAATATTTACCAAATCAAAATTCGCTCTTTTAGACTTATATTTATTGACTGTGAAATATCCATAGAAATTGCCTTCTTCATCTACAATAACAGGTGGATAAGATGCGTAAGAATTAAAAGGGCTATATGAACTATACTCGCTCCCATAAGTACCATATTCATTCCATATTGAATTGGCATTATACTCACTTCCATAAGTACCGTACTCATTCCATATAGACTTTGAATCATATTTACTTGCATTCAGTTTACCCAAAAACACATCATGATCTTCTCCCCCATAAATATATAAAGTCTGTGAGAATATACAATGCATTGAGAATATACAACATACAATAAAAAATAATATCCTTTTCATATCCCTTTATTTCTATAGTACCACATAAAGTTCTGCATGAGGTTATGACAAAAAAAGCTTGATATCTACTGCCTCGAGATTTTAAGTTTTCTTCCCATCTTTTTATCTAACCAATTCGTTCTCCCGGTTAAATATCCTCCAAATCTTTCTGAATTTTTGTTTCGATATTTTGAGAATCACGATACTTGATCACAACAATACCTTCATTAATTCCTTCTGAAGACTTTTCAATTGATATTTCAATTGAACCACCTTCTACTTCCCATAGGCTACCATATACAACTCTTCCCTGCCAAAGTTCATACATCAATGAAATATTACTATTACTGTTACTCGGATTTTTTTCTATGCTTTTTGCTGGATTTCCATACTTCCGAGAATAAATCTCTTTATAATAATCATATGTATTTACAAGAGTATTCCACTCCTCGCTTGGATCAAATAATACCACAACAGAATGAACATTCTTCCCATCATCTGCGGCACCCACAGCTACATAAGCCTGACGCCCAGTAAAATCACCAACAAAAGTCGTAATATTATTGTCAGAACTAATCTGAGTAAAGCCTTTAGTTTTTAACTGTTGACAGAAAGAAGTCATACTTCCTGTGATAGGAATTCCCTTGAATGATAAATGAGGCTGGGCAGTAGCTGTAACAGCTAACAACGCTCCACAAATAAATGATAAAATTCTTGTTCTCATAGCTTTGATTTTTACATTTAGGAGTAACAATATTCGTAAAATTATTTCACATTTACAAATAAACAGCCCAAAAAGCTGACAATTTTGCAACAAAATAAAACCGCAAAGGCATCGTGAGATTCTTAACACCCCATATACATTCCAGGACAATGTCTTTAACTAATCTTCCCCAACTTCTTCAAACGGCTGCGGATAGCCCCTTTAGTACGTTCAAACATCTCGGCAAGCACACTTATACTGTTCCCTTCATCATACAGACGGCAAAGCAACTGGTCAGCCTCTTCCTCCCAAGGGATATAAGCATTACCATGCTCGTTTCTCTTCTCTTCAATGGTATAAGCCTTCTTTCTCTCCGGCAGTGCAGGCGAAGAAAACCCCTCATTGGCATCGTAGCTCTGTTTTGACGGAATCACACCTCTTACCCCACCTTTCGGATTAGGCACATCGCCCTTGTAGCGCGGAATCAGGTGCATGTGTACATGAAAGACCGACTGCCCCGCCGCCTCGTTCACATTAATACCCACATTGTATCCGTCCGGATGGTATCGCTCGTCCACCTTCTGCTTTACGTACTGAAGCACTACATTCATGGCCTCCCGTTCGTGATTGGTCAAGTCGAAGTAAGAAGCCACATGCCGCTTGGGGATAATCAGTGCATGACCTGGCGATACCGGATAACCGTCATAGAACGCCACACAAGTAGCCGTCTCACAAATAATTTCCACTCTTCGCGACAGACGGCAGAAAGGACAAACCTCCCCTTCCTTCTGGGGCAACTTATTGAAATGCTGATACTGATAAAGTTCATAGCTCGAATTACGTTCCAAACTCTGGAAAGGCAGCCGCACATTACACTGATAGGTGTACTGGCGATGAATGGCATGCAACCTGAATCCTTCTTCCGTCAGGTCACGACGCACGGCAAAAAAGGCCGTTCCCGTAGGAGCAAGAAGGTTCGTGACATTCATCATCACTTCCGCCTGTGCGTATGGTTCCAGTACATTCAGCACATAGTTGCACAAAATGGTATCAAACTTCCCGTCCGGATATTCAGGACGATAATAATAGTCGTACCCCGTGATGTCATATCCCTGACGTTTCAACTCGTCTGTATCAAAGCCATACCCGCAGCCAAAGTCCAAAACACGTTCCTTCAGCAGATTATGTTGAAGTAGGTAACGGGTAGGTACAGAAAGACTCGTACGCTTGATGGCGGTGAGGTCTACCTATACGCCATCATTGTTCAAATCATCTTCAACCTTGAAATCCTTTTTTCCTGTAAGCATTCGAAGAAATGCACCTTTTACACTTTGAGGTTTGGTTGTAGCTTTGC